>Ga0066427_1000419_pt1 | contig 9565 bp, 7 predicted proteins | sample LakWasMet39_LOW7_2_FD_59515 | JGI IMG/M metagenome (GOLD analysis project Ga0066427, IMG submission 59515) | Freshwater sediment methanotrophic microbial communities from Lake Washington under simulated oxygen tension - Sediment Metagenome 39_LOW7 | ecosystem: Environmental > Aquatic > Freshwater... | reverse complement strand
TAGCCTCAATAAAGAAAGGTCTGAAGCTTATCGTATGATGCTTTTCTCAATGGCGATACCTAAAGTATTATTTTGTCGATTATTTGGCATCACTATCCAAGAGGAGGATTGGCCCAGCGAAGGTCTGCCGCCATTTTTTGGGGTGGATCGAGGGCCAGGTGCAAAACGAGATCTTATTGCAGAGCTCGAAGACAGATTCCCTATCAAAGATATCGCGCCCTCCTATTCCGGGCAGTCTAAGGCAACGATAGAGTCTTCTCATCCAAAACACTTTAAATCAGAGGGAGAGCCTAGCTATATAAAAAGTAATTTAACACCAGTAGAGCTGGCCAGAAAAGAGATAAAAGACACTGTCATGTACAATCAGATGGCAAATATGTCTGGTCGCATGCAGCCCAATCCAGAAATGGCCTATGTCAGACACACGCCAATTGAGCTATGGAATTTCTATGCAGAACGCTTCCGCTCTGATGCCCAACCTATTTCGCTAGAAGATGCAGTAAAAACTTTTTTAACTAAAGTCGAGCTAACGGTTAAGAACGATGGCATTTGGATGAAGGGCCAAAAATATGATTCAAAAGAGCTCAGAGAAACAGATGTTCTAGATTCTGTGGTTGGTGGGTCTTCAGTCAAGGCGCATGGCTACTGTTTAGATTTAACTACACGATACATTTGGGTGGAGTTAAAAGGGCGCTTGTTAATGCTCGAAGCACAAATGCGCATTCGCGATGATGAGAATATTTTATATGTATCCTTATCTGAGCTTGAGCAATGGGAGCAGCTTAGAAATAAGGTAAGTTCAGAGCATAGGGTAGCTTCTCACGCTACCGCCTCAAGATTCCAATCAGAGTTCGAAACTGATACTGGTAAAAGCTACGATCATGGAACCATTGTTTTTGGAGTCCCAAAGAAGAATCCCATCAATCATTCACTTCATAATGTGTTCAATATCCATAAGGTTAAAAGGAAATCACTATGATTAATAATGATAATCCTTGGACAGCGAGATTTGAACCATTGATGGATAGAATGAGGATTGCTAGGATGGTGGAGTTGAAACCAATCCCGATCTTTGGACTTCGCTCCATGCCGATTGAGCATGCATGTCAAACTCTTAATGATGCTCTGAAGAGTGTTTTTATTCCTACTCAACAATGTCTAGATATTTTAGAGCGATGGTTAAACTTAGCTTATAGCCACTCTTTAAGACATTATCCTGACAAAGTGAGTTTTTTAAGAGGTGTCTACCAAGAGGATGTGCCGTTACCATCATTGTCAAATATTATGTGCTTGACGGGGTTGGCCGGTGTAGGAAAGTCTGAACTCACGAAAGCGCTCATGAGAATACTGCCGGAAAGTGTGCTGTTTGATGTGAACGACCATCGAAATTTCCAAACCTGCAGCGCTTGGAATTTCGCAGTGAACGCCAATGCCTCAACGAATAGCATTTTAACTAAGATATTAGGAATTGAAGGCCAGTTGACTGAACTGATTAGTTCAGCACGCAAGAAAGCTTATACAGATGGTGTGTCGCTAATGATTAGTGACGAACTCCAGTTTAATTCATTAAGTTCTGATTCCAATACTCGAATTGCAAAACTTATCTTATCGCTAGGCTATATTGGGATTCCTTATGTATATATCGGAAACTTCAGTCTGCTGCACCGGCTACTTAGACGAAACCAAGAGGAGAAACAAAGGTTTTTGACGGATGTCACACTATTAAGTCCTGACCATCCTGAGAGTGCAGATTGGATGAACACTTTAATTGCATTTCAAGAGGCCGCGCCTGAAGTGTTCGATATTGATTTAAAAGAACATGCAACGAGGATCCATCAATTGACTGCGGGCATTAAGCGAGCTTTGGTTAAGTTATACATGATCGCTTTTAAGATCGCTCATGTAGCTAAGCGTAAGGTAACATTTAAAGATTTGGAGACTGCTTACAACTCTCATGAATACTATATTTATAGAGGAGATATTGAGGCAATTAAATATCAAATAATTAAAAATGAGAAGTATCCATCAAGAGACGATTTGTGGTGTCCTATTTCCATACCTAATCCTAATGTTAGTCATATTAGAAATATTTTTGTGAAACAAGAAGAGGAAAATCAGGCCAATAAAATACTATTGGCTTCACTTAACGCAAAAGAGAGAAATGGCTTAAAACAACTGAAAGTTGAGTTAAGTCCTGAAATGAAAACTCGCAAAAAAGTCGCAAACAGTCGGGGCTCTCAGAAAACTGCAGAGATACTTATGGATAACGCAAAATGGATAAGTGAGAACAGCTTGAAAAAGTAAATTGGAATTTATGCAACTAGTATTGAAACGCTACTCTGGCTACTCACAATTACTTTTTAGTCGTATCCAAATGGTGAACGTTTTCATACAATATTTTTGTTGCGATCTGTTATAGAATTGTTCTAGATTTTAATAACTTGTTATCTCTGATAGACTTCGTGAGTCAGTTCAAGAAAACGGCTGATAAATGTCTATGACATTCATGGCGATTCACCCTACGTGATTGGCTTCCTCCCGAGTTAATAAGGTTTCAGGTGTTTATGAAATGTTAAATCAAGCTTTTAGATTATTGCTTACTGTTAATGCAACGTCATTGTTATTAATTGTTTATCTTGTGCAAAATAAGCATACATTGAGCTATTTTTTTAGTGAAGTATGCTGGCTCTATAAATTGCCGAATTTTGTATCTTATGTTTTATACGCGTTAATTACGATTTTGCTAACATGGATAAGTATTAAATTGAGCTCCAAACTTGGTAAGGACGAATTCAAAAAAGGCGATGTTGATTGTATTGAGCATGCAAACAATAGCTTTCTGCCAAGCTATTTAGGATATTTTTTTGTTGCTCTAGGTATTAACAATTGGGAAACGCTTTGGTTTGTTTATATTGTTCTGTTTGTATTCACATTTTTATCACAAGCACTCTACTTCAATCCTTTGTTTTTAGTATTTGGATACGAATTCTATAATATCAAAACGAAAACTGGCGCTGCCATTTTTTTAATCAGTCGTAATAAGTATAAAAAGCCTGAAGATATTGTCATAGCAGTTGCTAACAGAATTAACAACTACACTTTTATAGAAAAGGACTGAATTGAATAACATATTTGCAAAAGTAAAAGGCTTACGCAAAAAGCCTTATTTGAAACTCTTATCAGATGAGACTCTTTTTGAGAATGTAGATATTAATTTAAACAATTGCGTCACATACAACACAGACCACAATCTTGATGAAGACTCATGGTTCAAATTGGAAAATTTTTCGGAACAAGAGTACTGCTTAGACCTATTAAAGAAAGATTTTGATGCTAAAGACTATGATAATTTAACAAAAGACCAGTTCTCTAAGATTTCTTTTATATTATCCCAGCAAGAAAATAACTTTTACTTTCAAAAAGTGACACCGAGTCTATTTATTCATCGCAAGATAGTAAGCTTTGGTGAAGTGGCATCAATAGAAAATAGCAAAGATCGCCTAATTATTAATAGACTTCCAGATGCTATATATTTCAAAAATACTGACACGCTAGTATTTAAAAACTTGCCTTCAATAACAAGTATTTTTGATGGTATAGATGAACTATATAAAGAAGCGACTCAAGAAGAGGTGGTTGATTTTATTACTCAGCCATTCATAACATTATCTAATGAATATGAAGCAGAAAAAGTATCTAAACCTAATAGAAAACGTATAGGTTTAGCAATGACCACATTAGCTAGATTGACTGATCCAGAAAAGTTGGAAATGTTTACTTACATCGAAAGTTATTGTGAAGAAAAATTAAAGTTTGATGGTGAAACTAATAAATTTAATATCTCATCTGACGACGAGTTAAAGATGTTGCTGTATGGTATCGAACAACGTTATTACACAACTCCTTTCGGTCATGAAAAACGACTCGCAAACTCTGTAGTGACACTCTAATTAGGAATTTAAACCCCGCCACTTAGTGCGGGTTTTATGTTGCATCTCTATAACGTAAGCACTAATTTCTCCATGCATGACAACAAGGTCATTACCTAATCATAGACTAGCCTATCAAGGATAGTTAAATAGGCACCGAATTATGCAAGCATTTCTGCTAGGGTATACCTAAATTTAATATAATGCATATCAAGTTGTTCCGGTTTGGAGAATAAAATGGGCAAAGAGAGCAAAATTGAATGGACACACCACACATTTAATCCATGGTGGGGTTGCGTGCGAGTATCTCCTGCATGTAAATTTTGCTACGCTGATACTTGGGCTAAACGTTTGGGCGCTGACTTATGGGGCAAAGAGAAAGACAGGCGCTTTTTTACTGATGCTCATTGGGCAGAACCACTTAAGTGGAACAAAGTGGCTGCAGCTAATGGCGAAAGACATCGTGTTTTCTGCGCGTCAATGGCTGATGTATTTGAAAATCGTAAAGATCTGCATCAATCCAGAGAACGCTTATGGGGGCTGATAGAGGCCACACCTCATTTGGATTGGTTATTATTAACAAAACGAATTGAGCATGTTAAAAAACTAGCCCCTTGGCAAACTAAATGGCCTAAGAACATATGGCTAGGCGCCTCTACAGAGAAGCAAAACTGGCTAGAAAAACGTGTCGATCATTTATTGCAACACGATGTATCTGTAAGGTTTGTATCGGCAGAACCTCTATTAGGGCAATTAAACATTACACCTTGGTTGGCTAATGCAACAACTAATAAAGATGGAATTAATTGGGTAATTGCAGGAGGTGAAAGCGGGCCACAAGCGAGATGGATGAATCCAGCTTGGGCTGAAAGCCTTCGAGATCAATGCAACGAAGCTGGCGTTCCATTTCATTTTAAACAATGGGGTCATTGGGCACCAGAAGCTCTCGTTAGAGAAGGTATATCATCACGCGCTGAACGTGTTCAGTTGGTAGGACGGCTTGGTGAAAAGATTCAAATGGTTAAGGTTGGTAAAACAAAATCTGGTAGATTACTAGATGGTTCGACTTGGGATCAATTTCCACGTGTTGCTTAAATAAAAATAACATAAGGACAATATGGCAAAGAAACATTACGACTGGAGTAATGGTCCAGCCCAACTAGAGCAACACAGTGTCGCAAAACACAAACTTTTAGAAGGTTACTTAGCTGAATATTTTCCGACTCTTGTCAGCTCATACCAACAAGAAGAGCTTAAATTAACAATTGTTGATGGCTTTGCCGGCGGTGGTGTTTACTACCATAACGATACGAACGAACAACATTTGGGCTCGCCTTTTATATGCCTTCATGCGGCAGAACTCGCAGAGGCTAAATTAAACGTTGGTCGGCATAAACCTCTCAAATTCAATATAGATTACTTCTTCGTTGAAAAAAGTAAAAACGCAGCTCAACATCTAGAAATGTCCCTAAAGGATCACGGGTATCAATCCAGATTTGGTAAAAATGTGCACTTAATATCTGGAGACTTTAATGACTATGCCGACAATATAATTGCTCACGTCAAACAAAAGTCACCAAAGAATGGCAGATCCATATTTATCCTAGATCAATACGGATACACTGAGGTGCCGATGCCACTTCTTGCAAAAATATTCCAAGCATTACCTAGGGCTGAGGTGATATTAACTTTTGGGGTTGATTCCTTTAGTACTTACGCAAGTGATAAATCTCAACTATCCCCACTTGAGAAAATAGGATTGCCAAATATTTTCCAAGGCAAAAGTCTTCAAGAAATCAAAAGTAATGAAGCCGACTGGCGAGCCTATATTCAAAGTCAGCTCTACCCCCATATTGTTAAATCTGCTGGTTCAAGATTCCATACACCATTTTTCATCAGATCGACAAAAGGTCATGGTGATTTTTGGCTTCTGCATTTATCCATGCATCATAAAGCGCGTGATGTCATGACAGAGGTTCATTGGGCTAACAGCAATACCTTTATTCATTACGGTGGGGAAGGTTTGGATATGTTTAAGATTGGATACATCACCAGAGCAGATGAAAGATTTACTAAACAGAACTCATTAGGTTATACATTTGATGATGATGCCAGAAAGCGAACCGTTGATAAGCTACATGAAGATTTACCTCGTTTAATTCATGCCGATGAGGATGGGCATAGTTTTGAGACTATATTTGCCACAACTTGCAATGAGACTCCAGCAACAGCGAGAATTTACAAAGACGTACTCGGTAGTCTAGCAAAAACCGGGGAATTAGATTTAGTGCTCCCTAATGGCAAAACCACTAAATCTTTAGGCCAGATAAAGAGTGATACTCGAATCAGACCAGCCCGTCAGAAGAAATTTATTTTCTAGTAAAGCTAGATAGGGTATAGAGCTATTCGCCTGCTAACAAAAGAGTTGCACTTAATTGATAAAATCCCGACAGACTATATTTATTAATAGTTTAGAATTTAATTCTAATTTAATACTTCGACAGACTTATCTCAAAAATCACCTAAATTTTATTTACGTTAAATTAGAGGGTTATGTTTAACTACCTCGACGGACTTTATTTGTTACTATCAATGACGGCTAAGCGAATGCCTCATGCAACTCCAATCAGCATAGATGCTTTAGACACTATTAGCTATTGGGGAGAGGTAATATCAGCCCAGCGTAAGGTAAGGGGCATCTCCATGCGTGATTTTGCGTATAGAGCATGCATCAGTTTAAGTACGTTATAAAGAGTTGAACGTGCTGAACATTCAGTGCTTGCGAGTAATTACCGAGTGCTTTGGCCGTACTACGAGTCATGGATAAACTTTTGAAGAGCCCTGATGAATCATTGTTAAAAACTAGGGAAGATATACTAAGTAGCCTTACTTCTAAGGATGATGAGGGGTATTTCTAAGCACTAGATTAGGTTTTTTTATAAATAGGCTTTGTTACCAAGGATCTACCTTTATTTTCAATGTGAAAGGTTTAGTGAAGGACAAATTAATCCCCTTAACGGACATTTATTAAATAAGCATATCAGTTAAGGTATTTAACAATGAAAAGAACTTAAATTCAGTGAAGGCTAGATTGCGTAGAAAGTTTATAACTCATGCTTAATATAGATGCCCCAAGGCTTGCTAGAAGAACAGGGGCATCAGTTGGTAAATACCATTTATTAATAAAAAAGAGGGTTAAAAGCCAAAGATTTTTCAACTGGAGAGTTATTTTACCAACTTCTAGGGCTGCATCTTTGTAGCTGCTATGCCTTCAATGTTGCCATATCAATCACAAAACGATACTTCACATCACCCTTGAGCATACGCTCATAAGCAGTATTGATATCTTGAATTGCGATGATCTCGATATCAGAAGTGATATTGTGCTCAGCACAAAAATCTAACATTTCTTGGGTTTCTTTAATGCCACCAATTAATGAGCCAGCAATTTGTCTGCGTTTAAAGATTAAACTGCCAATGTTTGGTGAAGGGTGAGCGTGTTCTGGAACACCATTCAAGCACATTGTGCCGTCACGCTTTAATAACTCGGTAAACACATCTAGATTATGTGCTGCAGCTACTGTGTTTAATATGAAATCAAAACTATTGAGATGTGCTTTCATCTCATCAGGGTTTTTAGAAATCACAACTTCATCTGCACCCAATCGCTTAGCATCTTCAACTTTATTAGTAGAAGTCGTAAATAACACCACGTGCGCACCCATGGCATGAGCAAGTTTCACTGCCATATGACCAAGACCGCCTAACCCAACAATGCCTACTTTACTGCCCACACCAACTTTCCAGTGTTTTAGTGGTGAGTAAGTCGTAATGCCTGCACATAGCAAAGGTGCTACAGCAGCTAAATCTAGCTTGTCTGAGATATGCAGTACAAAATGCTCATCAACCACTATTTGGTTTGAATAGCCACCATAAGTCGTTTTTCCTGTATGTTTATCAGGACTGTTATAAGTAAAAACTTCGTGATCGCAGTATTGCTCTAGGCCGTCTGTACAATCCGCACAGACTCGACATGAATCAACTAAACAACCCACGCCAGCTAAGTCGCCCACTTTAAATGTTTTGACGTCTGCACCCACACTAGTCACCCGACCGACAACTTCATGTCCTGGTACTACTGGGTAAACAGCGTTTTGCCATTCATTCCTTGCTGTATGCAAATCTGAGTGGCAAACACCACAAAATAAGATCTCTAGTTGTACATCCTTAGGGCCAACTTCACGTCTTTCAAACTGAAGAAAAGATAAAGGCTCTTTGGCAGAATGGGCTGCATAACTAATTGCTTTCGTCATTGATACTCCTTTTAATTACTAATTATCCCTCATCGCTACTTTGCTTTTACAGTAGAAGACAGACAGAAATGGCTATCATAAGTATGAAGTTCAACTCACACACCAAATTGATAAAACTCATATTAAAGAAATGTATTATCCAATAAGATAGGTAATCAAAATATGGAATAATAGGGAATTGATAATTCCGCATTATGGATTAAACAAGTATGCAAAATAAGCTGTGATTTTAAAAATATGTAATCATTAGCCACAACAGATAACAGTCAGATTCCACTAAAATCCAAATTGGAAAGACAACCGCAATATTTGAAATCTGAGTCGACACTATTTTTTTAGACATTTAGTCAGCGAAAGTAGTTAGGTGTTTATCAGCATGGGCGAAACCCACAGCGCACTATGTACTTTAATTATTTAAATAGTGCCTAGTAGTATAATCTTGAGTATGACGTTCAACCCATCAGCAAAAGGCACTTACATTGTGGGCATCGGGGCATCCGCGGGCGGGTTGGAATCGATGATTAAATTGCTCGCAAAGCTCTCTTACAATGGGAAAGTAGCCTACGTTATAGCTCAACACATGGCTAAGGATGGTCACATTGGTTTAGTATTAAAGATGCTTGATCGATCAACAAGTTTGCCTGTAGTTGAGCTAAAGTCGAATGACGTGTTGTTGCCAGACCATGTTTACGTTATTCCTCCAGCATGTATAGGTGTGCTACAAAATGGACGCATACAGTTGCTACCCACGTCTGCAGACTATATTTCTAGCCCTTCTGTGAATGCTTTATTTAACTCTATTGCCCAGGATCTTGGCAAAAAAGCGATTGGCATAATTCTTTCTGGGTCTGGCTCTGATGGGTTGTCTGGTTGCCGTTCTATCAAGGCTCATGGAGGCAAGACGATAGCTCAAAGTCCGGAGTCTGCAGCATTTACAGGGATGCCCTTATCCGTCATACATGCTAACGTAGCCGATGAGATTCTAGCCCCCGAGGACATTGCTCATCGATTGACTGCAATGTTCCCATCTAGCGCAGATAGTGCAAAAACTTTGACTGTGACGAAAAATAACGTGCATCCCGTTGCTAATATTCCTAGCAAGAGGAGTTTAGTAGATAGTTTACTGCTGCTAAGCTTGGTAAAAAAGATCAATGATGTAACAGGGATTGATTTTTCTAGCTACAAAGAAGAAACCTTGCTGCGCAGAATTGAACGTAGAATGACGACGCTAAAAATGGACTCGTTCGAGCAGTATGTCGATTACATTACGAAAACCTCTACTGAACTCGATATCCTCCAACATCTTTTTTTGGTCTCGCTTTC
>Ga0066427_1000414_pt1 | contig 9690 bp, 8 predicted proteins | sample LakWasMet39_LOW7_2_FD_59515 | JGI IMG/M metagenome (GOLD analysis project Ga0066427, IMG submission 59515) | Freshwater sediment methanotrophic microbial communities from Lake Washington under simulated oxygen tension - Sediment Metagenome 39_LOW7 | ecosystem: Environmental > Aquatic > Freshwater... | reverse complement strand
GATGGATGTCCCGATGGATGTCCCGATGGATGTCCCGATGGATGTCCCGATGGATGTCCCCCGTGACGTCACGATGGACGTCCCCCGTGACGTCGGGATGGACGTCTCTCGTGACGTCGGGATGGATGTCCCCCGTGACGTGCCCGACGCCGAGGTCGGGCCCTGCGTCATCACCGAAGCTCCGCTGCTTCGCTCTCCGTGGACGGGCTCCGTGGTGCGCTCCGACCGGCCCTTCTTCCGCGTCAACCTGCGCGCCTGCGACGAGGGCGGGGTGCTGGAGGTCAGCCGCCGCCGCGACTTCGCGACCGTCCACTGGACGACCTCGGTCGGCCCCAGCGTCCCGTCGGCCTCGCCTCCGGCGGACAGGGCCCTCACCCGGGGGGTGACCTGGTTCTGGCGGGTGAGGGTCCCCGGCTCGCCCGACGCGACGCTCCGCTTCTCCCCGGTCGGTGAGTTTCGCGTGGCCGCGAGACCCGCGGGACTCCCCTCTCGCGCAGGCGACGGCAGCGTCTTCGGGACCCTCACCGACGGCAACGGAGACGGCCACCCCGACCTGGTGATCGGCGCGCCTGCCCAGGAGTCGCCCGTCGACGCGGGCGTCGCGGCGGGCCGCGTCCTGGTGATCCCCGGAGGACCGGGCTTCTCGTCGCTCTCCCTGGTGGGCGCCACGGTGCTCTCCCCTCCGGTCGGCGCCGACCCGGGCTCTCGCGCCACCTACGGCGCCCGGGTCACCGGAGGAGGGGACCTCAACGGCGACGGCTTCCCCGACCTGGTGGTCGCCTCGCGGGGTCCCCGCGTCTTCGTCCATTTCGGATCGCGCGCGGGCTTCGGCGATGACGTCGCGACGCTGTCCATCGAGGTCCCGGCCGCGCTCCCTCCGACGCCCCCGGTCGCGGGCGTCGGGGACTTCGACGGCGACGGGTTCTGCGACATCGTCGCGGGCGTCCCGGTGACCTCCGGCGCGCTCAACGGCTACATCAACTTCTTCCGCGGCGGCCCGAGGGCGATCACCCTGGGCCCCACCGGCGGGGACATCCGCCCGGACGTGTTCTACGGCTACGCGATCGCTCCCGCGGGCGACGTCGACGGCGACGGCCGCGGCGACTACCTGGAGGGCAGCCCCGCCAACCCCGCCCGCGGCGGAACCGTCGGGCACATGGGCCTCTGGGTGAGCCAGGGCCGCAGCTCTCGGACGGTCACCTCCCCCGCGGGAGTGCCCTTCGCGGCGGACTTCGGGCGCGCCGTGTCCGCGGCCGGCGACCTCGACGGCGACGGCTTCGGAGAGGTCCTCGGGATGCAGGGCAGCCCACCCCCCGTCTGGGTCGCCAACATCACCTCGCCCGCGCTCACCGCCAGCCCCTTCGAGCCTGCGAGCGGCCTCGCGGGCTCGCTGCTCACCCCCGTCGGGGACGTCAACGCCGACGGCTCCGACGACCTCGTCCGCTGGAGCCCCGGAGGAACCACCGCCTCCGTCCGAAGCGGGCTCAACCCTGCGACGCCGCTGGCGCTCTCCGCGCTCGGCACCCTCGGCGCCACGGTGAGGGCCGTGGCAGGCGTCGGCGACCTGGACGGCGACGGCCGGGACGACGTCGCCGTGTCCTGGCGCGGTCGCCTGGGCAACCAGTTCGTGACCGTGTTCCAGGTGCTGCCCGCCCTCAGCGGCAGCGGCGAGCGGGTGGAGCTGCTGGCGACCTTCGACGGGCTCACCGAGGCCCGCTTCGGCGACGCGCTCGGCACCGCGTTCTAGACCCGACGCTGGCCCCTCTCAGCTGACTCGTTGAAGGCACTGCCGGAGGCGCTCGTCGACGGCGGGGCTCAGCCCCCCCCGGAGGCCGCCGCGGAGGTTGGCCTCGGGGAAGTGCTGCGGCCGGCCGAAGTCGTCGACGGCGTGGGTGAGCTCCATCACGCCCAGGTGGTTGGCCCTGGCGTAGTGCATCACCTCCAGCAGCACGCGCAGCTCGGCGTAGCCGTCGTAGCCGGCCTCCTGGAGCCGATCGAGGAAGTACCGGGTGCGCCGCTCGATGTCCCGCACCAGCAGGAACACCTCCCCCGCGGCCACGAAGGACCCCGCCGTCGCGGGCCCGGCGAAGCCCTCGCGGATCTCCCCCACCGCCGCGCCCAGCTCCCTGGTGCGCGCCGCGAGGATCGACGCCGAGCGGGTGTACGGCCGGATCGGGCACTCCGAGTTGTGGTGCCAGTAGGAGAGCCCGATGTTGCCGAGGAGGTAGGACGGGTAATGGTGGGCGGCGACGATGCCGAAGGCGAAGTTGACCGAGGTGCTCCACGGGATGCCGTCGCCCGCGCGCAGCGACTCGACCGCGGAGCGCATCGTGGGCACCCAGGCCGCGAGGCGCTCTCTCAGCGAGTGGTGCTCCCCCGCGAGGTCGAGCAGCACGTTGAGGGGCCGCCGATCGACCAGCGCGGGCATCCACGCGTTGATGTACGCGCGCTCCTCGAAGGGGTGCAGCGTGACGGCGTACGGGATCACGTCGCGGGGTCGGGGTCCGCCGGGGCGGGGTTGGAGAGGGCCCGCACGACCTTCTCGACGGTGTCCCGGGCGCGGCCCTCGACCATCGCCTCCAGGATGCGCCGCGCTCCCGGGTTGCGGCTGAGCACGTCCTCGATGTCGGCCTGGTCGAAGCGCACCACGCTGACGTCGGTGAGCGCGGTCACCGTGGCCGTGCGGGGGAGCCCCTTCAGCAGCGCGACCTCGCCGAAGAAGGCCCCGTGCTGCAGCGTCGCGAGCACCACCGGGGCGCCGTCGGGCGTCGTGGTGGTGACCTCCACGACCCCCTGGTCGACGAGGTAGAAGTCCGAGCTGGGATCTCCCTCCGTCAGCACCACCTTGGCCGGGGGGAAGACCATCACCACCCCCCGGTCGGCCAGGTCGCGCCTCGCCTCGGGCTCCAGCGAGCGAAACAGAAACGACCCCGTCACCACCGCCTCCACCCCGTTTCGCAGGGAGTCCAGGGTGTCCGAGCCGGTCGTCGCGCCTTCATCCGTCGTCAGGTGGTCGGTCATCGTTGCAGCGAGCGATGCTGCCATGACTCCCCGCGCCGACGCTACCAGTGGTATAGAGCGCCATTCCCCCCTGAAGGTCCCGTTGGTCACCTCACCGATGCCCTCTCCCACGCCGCCTCCGCCTGCTCCCCCCGAAGCCACGGGGGCGCCGGCCATGGCTGTCCCCGGGGTGATGGCCGCGGGCACCCGCCTCGGGCGCTATGAGATCGTCTCCGACCTCGGCGCCGGGGGCATGGCCACCGTCTACCTCGGGCGCGCGCTCTCCGTCGCCGGGTTCCAGCGCCTCGTGGCCATCAAGCTGCTGCACCCGCACCTGCTGCGCGACGAGACCTTCGTGCAGATGTTCCTCGACGAGGGCCGGCTCGCGGCGCGCATCCACCACCCCAACGTCGTCGGCACCCTCGACCTCGAGCGCTCCCCCGAGGGGCTCTACATCGTCTCGGAGTACATCGAAGGCGACCAGCTCCTCGGGCTCTACAAGTCCGCGCGCGCCACCGAGCAGCGCATCCCTCGGCCCATCGCCCTGCGCATCGCCCTCGACGTGCTCGCCGGCCTCCAGGCCGCCCACGACCTCACCGACGACCTCGGCACCGCGCTCCGCATCGTCCACCGCGACGTCTCTCCGCACAACATCCTCGTCGGCTCCGACGGCATCACCCGCATCACCGACTTCGGCATCGCCAAGGCCGAAGAGCGCATCGCCGACACCCGCTCCGGCATCGTGAAGGGCAAGCTCTCGTACATGGCCCCGGAGCAGCCCAACGACGCGCCCATCGACCGGCGCGCCGACCTGTTCTCGCTGGGCACCGTGCTCTGGGAGTGCCTCACCGGCCGCAGGCTCTTCCCCGGCAAGACCGACGCGGAGGTGCTGCAGGCCCTGCTCAACCGCCCCATCCCCCGGCTGCGCGCGGTCGACCACGACCTCCCGGAGGCCCTCGACGGCGTGCTCGCCCGCGCGCTCGACCGCGACCCCGCGCGGCGCTGGCAGAGCGCCCGGGAGTTCGCCGACGCCCTCGAAGGCGCGGTCTCCGCCTCGGACATCGCCTCCTACCGCGTGGTCGCCGAGCACGTGAAGCAGGTCGCCGCGCCGAAGATCATCGCCGAGCACGCCCGCCGCCGCGCCACCACCCGCGACCTGCCGGTCTACCGCCCCAGCGCCGAGTCGCTGCGCGCCATCAGCGCCATCCCCTCGCCGGGCCGCTCGTCGATCCCCCCGGAGCCGCCGCCTTCGCCGCCGCCGGAGGCCCAGGCCGACGAGGCGCCGACGCAGATGCAGCCCGCCATGCTCCCGCCGACGATGCCCACGGCGAGAGGCATCCAGCCCCCCGCCCCGCTGCCCGCCTCGTCCAAGATGGTCACCTCCAGCCCGGAGGCGCCCACCGTCAGGCCCCCGGCGCCGGCCGACCACCGCATCTCCGGCTCGCGGGTGCTCCCGCCGCTCCCGCCGCTCCCGCACCCCAACGCCAGCCCGACCCCGCCTTCGGGTGCCGCCGCGAGCGATGCGCCGCACCCCCCGGCCGCCGAGGTCGTGGAGGTCCCCCCGACGCTCGTCTCCTCGCCGGCCCTCGCCGAGGCGGCGGCCACGGCCCGCGCCGAGACGCAGGGCGCCAGCCCCGAGCCGGTGTTCGCGCTCGTCTCCAGGCCCGGTCCGGTCGCGCCGAAGCCCCAGCCGGAGTCCCGCCACTTCGGGTGGCTGGTCGCCGGGGTGGTGCTGCTGGGCGCGCTGCTCGGCGTGGCCATCTGGCGGGTGGGCGTCAGCAACGACCCGTCGGAGTACGCTCCTCCCCTCGCGGCGCGCCCGGTCGTCCCCATCGCCGCCCCTCCGCCGCTCGAGCCGCCGCCTCCCGCGCCTCCCGCGCCTCCCGCGCCTCCCGCCGTCGCGATGGAGTCCGTGACGCCGCCTCCCGCCGCGCCTCCCGTCGTGGCACCGCCCCCCGCGGTCACGCCCGCCGCGCCGTCCCCTGCGCCTGCGGCCGCTCGCGTTCCGGTCCGTCCCCGACCGCTGCCTGCGCCGCCTCTTCCGCGTCGACCGGCGGCCGTCGAGGTCGCTGCGCCGCCTCCCGCTCCTCCGACTCCGCCGTCGACCCAGCCGGCCGCTCCCGCCGCGCCGTCGGTCCCTCAGCTCCCCACCTCGATTTGAGCCCAGCGCCCCGATGACCACAGCCCGCCGTAGCTCCCCGTCGCGCGCCGCGGTCCTCACGGCGCTGCTTACCCTCTCGGGTATTCCCTCGGCCGCCCTCGCGCAGACCCCTCCGGCCGCCGAGGCGCCCTCTGCCGCCGTCGCCGCGCAGGCCCGCTTCGACCGCGGCCGCGAGCTCTTCCAGCAGGGCCGCTTCGCCGACGCGCTGCCGGAGTTCCGCGCCTCGCTGGAGCTGTTTCGCAGCCCCAACACCCTGCTCTACGTGGGCCTGTGCCTCCAGCGCATGGAGCGCTACGCCGAGTCCTCCGCGGCGCTGTCCCGCACCGTCTCCGAGGCCGGCGCCATGCTCGCCACCGACCGTCGCTACGAGAGCGCCCGAGACCTCGCCCGCCGCGCCCTCGCGGAGATCGAGCCCCGCGTGGCGCAGCTCTCCGTGCAGGTGATCAATCCCCCGCCGGGGGTGACGGTGCACGTCGGCCGCACGACCCTCGACGCCGAGGCGCTGGGCGTGCTGCTCCCCTACGACCCGGCCGAGGTGACGGTGCTGGCCGAGGCGCCGGGCTTCCTGCCCTCGCATCAGTCGGTGCGTCTCACCGCCGGCGGCCGAGCCTCCATCGAGCTCGCGCTGCGGGCCGCGCCTGCCGCGGGGCCGGTGACGGTGCGGCCGCCCGAGCCGTCGCCCACGAGGCGCGGCGGGGCAGTGCGGGTGGCGGGCTTCGTGGTGGGCGGCCTCGGGGTCGCGTCGCTGGCGGCCTTCGCCGTGCTGGGATCGATGGCCTCGTCGCAGTACGACGACCTCTCCCGGGTGTGCCCGCGGCCCTTCTGCACGGCCGCGCGGGTGAGGGAGATCGACGACGGCGTACAGCTCACCACGATGGCCAACGTGGCCCTCGGCGTGGGCGCGGCGGCGGTGGTGGCCGGCGTGGTGATGATCGCCGTGGGCGGGCCGAGGGTGGTGAGCGAGGGCAGGGCGCAGGCCTACGTCGACCCGTCGCTCGGAACCGTAGGGGTGCGCGGTGCGTTCTGAGCGGCTCGGGTTGGGCGCGCTGGTGGCGGCGCTGGCGCTGGGCGGCTGCTCCTACGAGTGGGACGCGCTGCGTCCCGGGCCGGACAGCGGGGTCCCCGTCGACCTCGGATCGCCGGGGGACGCGGTCGCGGACGTCGCGACCGACAGCGGAGCGAGGGACGCCGTCGCAGAGACAGGCACCGACGCGGGCACCGATGTCCCGATGGACGTGGTGACGGACACCGGGCCCCTGGACACCGGGCCGATGGACACCGGGCCGATGGACACCGGGCCCCTGGACACCGGGCCGATGGACACCGGGCCGATGGACACGGGCCCTCGCGACGCCGGACCGATGGACCTCGGGACGCCCGACACGGGTCCGAGGGACACCGGGCCCGTGGACACGGGTCCGAGGGACACCGGGCCTGTGGACGTAGGGACCCCCGACACGGGTCCGCCGCCGTGCACCGGGCCGCTGTGTGCGTGCGCTCCGACGGCCCCTTCGGGCTGGTGCTCCATCGGCGCGGCCTGCGTGGGCGGCGCCTGCTCGGCGGGCCCTGCGATGGGAGCGCTGGTGATCACGGAGATCATGAACGACCCCGACGTGGTGGGCGACATGCAGGGCGAGTGGTTCGAGGTCTACAACCGCTCCGCGACGCCGGTCGACCTGCGGGGGATGCGGGTGCGGGGCAGCGGCACGGAGGCCTTCGAGGTGACGGCGTCGGGCCCGCTGCTCGTGCCGGGCCGCGGCTACGCGGTGCTGGGCAAGAACGGCGACGCGGTGACCAACGGCGGCGTCACCGTGCTCTTCGCCTACGGCAGCGCGATGGACCTCTCCAACAGCACCTCGTCCCCCGACTCGCTGACGCTGCTGGCGAGCGACGGCTCCACGGTGATCGACAGCGTGAGCTACGCCAACACCGTCGCCTCCGGGTGGCCGGTCATCGCAGGGCGCTCCAAGTCGCTGCGCCCGGCGATCCTCGACGCGCTCATGAACGACACCTCCTCGGCCTGGTGCCCGGGAGGCCCCGCCTTCGGGCGCGGCGACTTCGGCACGCCCGGCGCGGCCAACGTCTGCCAGTAGCGCCGCGCGCTCCCCCGCTCAGCGGATCGCCACCGACTCCAGGTGAAGGTGCGTCCGCCGCGTCGAGCGCAGCCGCACCCAGCGGGCGGCGGTGCGGGCGAAGCGCGCCTCCCAGCGACGGAAGGTGGCCGTGCGCTGCGCGACCTCGCGCCAGCTCACGTTGTCCTCGGAGACCTCGATCACCATCGGCAGCGCTCGCTCGTCGCAGCAGTCGCCGCGGTTGACCACGGTGACCGCGCGGACGTCGACGATGCGCGCGAGGTCGAAGCTCACGAAGGGCGAGTCCTCCACCATCGTGTGGAAGAACACCGGGATCTTGAAGTCCGGCGGCGCGAACCCCCGCCCCGCGCTCTGGTAGCCCACGGCCGCGCTGCTGCTGGCCCACGGCGCGTCGGGCGCCATGTCGGGGTGCACGGCGTACCACGCGAGCTTCGGCGACAGCGCCAGCAGCGCCAGCGCCGCGAGCACCCCGCCCGCCCGCACGAAGCGCTGCGCCAGCAGGGCCTCGACGTCGCCGCTCCGTCGCGCGATCTCCTCGAGCTGCGAGCGCACCGAGGCGCGCAGCGCGTCGAGCTCCGCGGGCTCCGTCGAGGGGGGCTCCCCGAGCGCGGCTCGCGCCTCCGCCGCGGCGTCGCGGTAGAGCGCTGACGCGACCTCCACCGCGGCCTCCGGGGTGTCGTCGGCGCCGTGGGTCCACGGCTCCTGCTCGGCGAGGTGGCGCTCGGCAAGCGTCGCGAAGGTGCGGGCCCGCCCGGCGCTGGCTCGCTGGCTCGCGTCGAGGGGGCGGGCGTCCGCGCGGGCCTGCCGGATGGCCGCAGAGCGCCACAGCCACTCGAGCATCCTCCTCCACGATCCGCCGCCCGCGTCGTCTCCGACGGACGCTGCACCCCCGAGCTTCATCATTGGATCTCGCCGCCGAGATACCCTATTCCACGGCGCGATGCAGCGATCATCCGCGCCGCCTTCGCGCCCTCCGGGCGCCGCTCCCCCGGAGGGGCGGTGGATGCCGTGGCACTCCGCGCTCGCGCTCGCGGTGACCGCCCTCGGGCTCGCGCTGCGCTTCGTCCACGCGCGCAGCTTCCTCTCCGCGGGCCACGCCTCGGACTACGAGTCGGCCATGGAGGCGGTGCGCTGGCTGCTCACCAACCGCCGGCTCTTCGACGCAGGCGAAGACCTCCACGCGGGCTACCACGCCCCGCTCTGGTACGTCCTCGCGGCGGGCATCCTGAGCGCCTGCCACGCGGTGCGCCCCATCGCCTACCTCTCCGTGGGCGCGTGGCTGGTGCGCCAGTGGGCGCTCTCGAAGATCGTCCGCGCCGCGCTCCCGCAGAGCCCCTCCGCGGCGCTGCTCGCGCTGTCGCTCTCCGCCGCGCTGCCCATCAGCGTGCTGGTCGACGGCAAGATCTACAACGAGTCGCTGCACGCGGCCTTCTTCGCGGTCGCGCTCTGGTTCCTCTTCAAGATCGAGCGGCAGGGGGCGGTCGACCCGCACCCGGTGCGACGCCGCGACGCGCTCCTCTTCGGCCTCTTCGCGGGCCTCGCGATGCTCACCAAGACCACCGCCCTGGTGCTGCTCGTCAGCTTCGCGGCGCTGCTCGTCGCCTGGGCGTGGCGCGCCGGCCCCGGTCGCCTGCGCAGCGTCGCCCGCCCCCTCTCGGAGCTCGCGCTCACCGGCCTCGGGGGCTGGATCGCCGTCGCCGGATGGTGGTGCCTCCGCAACTGGCGCAAGTTCGGCCACCCCTTTCCGCACCAGTACATGCTCCGTCAGGTGGCGGTGCTTCGAGACCACCCCATCGTGGCCGAGCCCCTCTCGTACCGCCGCCCCATCGGCTGGGCGCTGCCGGTGCAGTTCGAGTGGCTGGGCTGGCCCTACGGCCCGTGGAGCCGCCCCAACTTCTGGGCCAACCTCATCGCCGGAACCTGGTCGGACATCCTCGACCGCGGCCTCTGCCGGTCGCGGCTCCCGGGGCCCACGGTGGTCGCCTGGCGCGACGCCACGAGGGTCAACCTCCACTGCCTCGACGCCTCCCGCCTCTGCATCTGGATCGGCTGCTTTCTCACGGCCCTCAGCGTCTGGGGGATGTTCGCGCTCGCCCGGCAGTATCTCCGCACGCGCGGCCGCAACGGCTCCCTGGTGGTGCCCGCCAGCGTCGCGGCCACGGTGCTGCTGCTGATGGCCTTCGGCGCGGCCTACCCCTTCGACCACCACCCGGTGATCAAGGCCAACTACGCCCTCAACACGGCGGTTCCGCTGTGCGCGTGCTTCGCCTTCGCCATGGCGGCGGCGGGGCGCACCAGCGCGGGGGGGTTGGCCCGCTGGGTCGCCGCGGCGGGCATCGCGGCGGTGGGGGGGCTGGTGGCGCTCCAGGTGCTGGTGCTCTAGAGCGTTCGTCCAACGGACTTGGTACGCCGCCGTCGGCCCCCTCACCGCGCTGC
>Ga0066427_1000409_pt1 | contig 9794 bp, 6 predicted proteins | sample LakWasMet39_LOW7_2_FD_59515 | JGI IMG/M metagenome (GOLD analysis project Ga0066427, IMG submission 59515) | Freshwater sediment methanotrophic microbial communities from Lake Washington under simulated oxygen tension - Sediment Metagenome 39_LOW7 | ecosystem: Environmental > Aquatic > Freshwater... | reverse complement strand
GGCCTCAAGACGACCTACTACCTCCGCAGCCTCGGCGCCTCGAACATCGAGAAAGCCACGGTGAGCGTGAAGAAGGAAGTCCGCGGCGCCGCCGGCGAGACCAAGTCCGAAACCGCCACCCGCGACGCCGGCGTCGCCACCGCCGCGGCGGCGACAGCCGCCGCCCTGAGCAACGTCGAACGGGCCGCCTCGATGGCCACCGCCACCGCCTCAACCACCATTCAGGCTCCCAGCTCCACGCCCCTCGCTCCCGGCTCTTCTGCCCCCGCCAAGCGGGTGTTCACCGCCGAGGAAAAACGCGTCTGCTCGATTGAAGCGATGAAAAATGGCGAGGAATGCGAAGCATGCCAATGATCGCTTCAACTCCATCGACCTGTCGCGCCATAGCCCTTCGGGCGACGGCGGAAGCCCTGAAGAACGGAGAAGAGTGCGAGGCCTGCCAGTAATATGTCCCGTCATGCGACCGCGGTCTGCCAAGCTTCAACGACGAAGGCGGACCGACAATAAACCAACTCGTATCTACCACTCTAAAGGGCCGCTGGTGACATCGATCACCGCGGCCTTTCTTTTTACCCCATGAATGCCGACGACGCGATCCAGCAGTTTTGCAGAAAAAACTACAAAATCCTCACGAGCCGAGAGCTTACAAAGCTCGATTACAAAGATTTAGTTAAATCATTCTTCTATGAACAGCACTCTAATCGGTTTGGCCAGCCTAGCCTAAAAGATGTGCAGTTTTCCTTAGTAAGCCTGCTTCACAAAAATGGTTTAGGCTCCGCGAAGATAACCGAGATAATAAATAATGGGGCTCTTTTTTCCGAAACATCAGATTCGGTACGAGAAGAGCTACTTCGAACTCTTATTGCGAAATCCTACACTAGCGATCTCACCCCAGACCAAATCCAAACAATTAAACAAGTAGGCGCTTATAAAGCATTGGAGATAACCAAGGGTCAGGAAATCGAACATCAGAAACAAACCGCACTAGAAGTTCTCAACAAACAAATCGAAGACAGGCGGCAGGAATATGAATCTCTTCCCAGTGTTTTAGAGCAAGAGCCAGTCTTGGAACCAGATTTCCAGCAAAACGTTGAGGAAACAAAGCTATGGTGGGAGAGATTTTACCTCAAATCAGACCCATTCCCTCGGAAGGATGGTCTATCCTCAATCGCCGAGGACATGTATGAAGCAATCATATCTAAGACGAAACCATTCACGGACACTCTCAGTACACTTGAGAAGAATCCGACATACCTATTTCACACCGGGTTTCTACTTGTCGGCGGGTACGGGTATGGAAAGACGACGTTCATAGACTATCTAAGCCACTACTTAATTAATGCAGGAATTCTTCCGTTAAGAATTTCCTGCACACGTTGCTCAGCTGATGCTTCTGGCTTCGCAGATTCGTTTTTCCACCGACTTCGAAAAACCCTACTCGACGAAGCGCAAAAAATAACGCACGTCGACCAGTCACTGCTCTCAGACCTTGAAGTGGAAGACCAAGTGACAGAACTCATTAAGATGATTACCTCTCGGAAGAAAGGCGTCATTATATTCATGGATGACTATCACAAGCACGCCTCCCACTTTCCTCAAATCTACGAATTTCTAGGGACACTACAGGTCATCAAGGACTCTCTAACCCGAATGGATCTACCGGCAGGATTCGTGGTGTCCGGCATCCCTGAATGGAAGGACGAACTAGGTCGTAACAGTCAACTATCCGGATTTTTGGATAGCAGCCCGATTGAGATGCCAGACGTTAACGCTGCTCTTGTTTGCGAAGTATTCAATAAGCGGATAAAGGCATACTGTTACGAAGGGACTCCAAGACTAATCAAGAGCGACTTTGTGGAGAAATTAGTGAGAGAATTCGCTGGGAAAGCGGGTCTTCGGGACTACATCGGCAAGATCGTCACAGAGCTGTCGCACAATAATTATGCTATTGTGGATTCACCAATTGAAATAGCGGAGGAAACACTTGCTGAGATTAGAAACATCTTAGAAGCAGACAGTCACTTGAAGACTGGTATCACAAAGCTCGTATACAGCTCAGCATTCAAACGATTCAATCAAGAGCAGGTCGCTAAGACCTTGGAACTACTCGTACATGTAGGAACTCAGGGAGGCATTACCGAAACCGATAAGCAGTTCTCCGCGAATCGATTCTATTTCCAGACGCTCAAAGATTGCGGACTGATCCAAAAGCAAAGAACGACCACAGGGAGTCTTTCGTGGGGTATTCACACGCGGCTACGTAAAGTAGCCAATCAGGTCCAAGCAAAATATGGCCTGTCACTTCATGACTACGTCCTGAAGATATATGCATATAAAGCATACGGCACAAATTCTCGAAACATACCAGAAAGCAATCTCGAGTTGGATAGTTTGAAGCAGTTTTTCGGAAACCCGGAGTTGAAGCTGACGACATCTGTATCTGAAAATATTGCACTTGGGCTTCGTGTTTTAGAAACGCTATCAGCAAACGGAAACGGAAAGGCACGAGAGGCGAACGCTCTAGAAAGCGCAAAAGCAGCAATTGACGCGTTCTCAGAAGCACTTTTCACCTTAGATGGTGGCGTTAGATATTTCCAGCATGTAAGCGTCAAAGACACAGCGCTTCAATGGGAGCTTCACCCAAATAATGATGAAACGCTGACCGAAGCATTTGCACGCTATAGAGACTATCATGCCGAAAAGACTTCGCACCGCCTAGCACTTGCTCTCAAACAGACCCGCGAAGCCGCATATCTTGTAGCTAACGCACTAAAATCGCTGCTCGAGGAGCAAACTCTCAGATCTGGAATCCCGCTTTTGCATCGCCCGTTGGCTCACACCGAGGAAGAAATCAGAATATTTGAAGCCGCAATTGCTGGAAAGTATTCCACCCTCGGACAGGATCACTTTGATTATATTCGCCGTGTTACGGATCTGCTAGAGTTGCGATTCCGTTCCTTTCTTTACCTTGTTGGAAATCTTCTTTTTGGCCAAAATTATATAGAGCAGTGTCCCAAACAAGTAGTCGCCTATGCTTACAAAAGCCTCGAGACACGTGTTGTATTTAATACGATCGAAAATCGTTTCGATGGGTTAACACGCTCCCAATATCGACAAATATTTTGCGAGGGCAATGCATACAAAATTAATGTCATCGACAACTTAACCTTAGAATGGAAGCAAAGCGATTGGGATCTCTTCGGTGAGCTCTTTGCAGAAATAAATATTGAAACTGCCCATCTCCAAGTTGCAGCGTTCGATGTAACGAACCGCACAAGATACTTGCGCTACTGCGCTCTGGCAGAGGAAATCACGGCTGCAATGAATACAATGACCTCTGCACTGATAGCGAAAAGCGTCTATTTGTGTCAGGCCACCTCTTCTTCAAGAAAACCAGAGGACGTGCTAATAAAATATGATTTACGTGCTCTTCGGCCAAAAGACGTTCCTGAAAAGAAGATATGCTCAGAGTGGCCCAAATCACTAAATTCAAATGCCGTGATAATTGATCATGTAATCACCCAAGAAATCTATGACCGAGTATATCGACGCTTGGTCGACAAGATTGAGAACTCCCCCAACGGACTTGTGGTGATTGACATGCTCAACATTGATTACTTGGCAGACCACTATCGTACATCGATGACTGAGTTCGCCAATTCTTTGGCCTTCTTAGCGCACATAGACCGAACGCTGATTGTGCGGCCGTGGATGGGTAGCTCCATCGTTATTACCAGGCCCGGGGCCGAGCTAAAGACGTCATATCTTGAGGGCGTGTTGCCCAAAGGGTCGTTTAGTTGAGCGGAGGCGATCCGAAGGGCCAAGCTGAAGACGTCACGTCTCTGACTCTTGACAAGCCAGCCCCCGAGTCCGGCCCACTGTCCGTCAAATCAAGCAAACCGCATGGGGTCAGGCTTTGTAGTTTGTGGTCGCTGTCCGTCAAATCACGTGAACCCTAGACCTCCCCCCTAACCACGGTCCGAGCCAATTTCCCTGGGCGAAGGCCCATTCGGGTGAGGCTTCAATCCTGGCCAAGCTTCTTCCCGAAATAGATCACGCCCGGGTCGTGGCGGATGAGGTGCAGGCCGCCCTTCAGGTAGAAATCCCGCGCCCGATGATTCTTTTCCGCCATGCCGAGATGATAGCCTGGGATGCCCTCGGCGCGGAGCCTGGCTTCGAAAAGCTTGAGCGCCGCCGAGCCCGCACCCTGGCCCTGACCGCGCGGCAGAAAGCAGATGTGCAAGTGCGCCGGGTAGTCGTCGACGAAGTCCGGATACGCGGCGTCCTCCTGGATGTACCCGCGGATCCACTTCTCGAAGTCCGTCCACGTCGGATCGGGCGAGCCCCTGGCGTACAATTCCCGGACGGACGGCAGCCAATCCCGGTTCATCCAATGCACATGGCGCCGGGTGTCGGGCGCGGTGACCAGGTAGCCGAGGATCCCGCGATCGTCCTCGGCGATCCAGCACCAGGTCGCATCGTGGACGAGGTAGGGGGCGGCATAGTAATGGCCAAAGATATAGGGATCCGTGACCATCGACGACGCATCCTGGCCGCAATACGCCGTCCGGTGGCAGATGTCGTAAACGTAGGGGAGATCAGAAAGCGCTGCCGTCCGGATTTTCATAAGCGTTCAGCCACGTCGCGTGGGGTAAGAGGACCCGCCATGGATGCCGCCCGCCAGTGAATCTGACAACCCCTTAAGCGGGACGAGCCCACGAGACGGCTGGCACGGACTGCCCCGACCTGACCCTGGGACAAGCGGAAAACGTCTTGCCCGAACCTGACAGATGTGCATCGGTCGAAGCGTTAGACGAGACAGCATAGCTGACTCCCCATTAAGCGGGATTCTCGCGACGAAGCTCCCTCAGCCGGGGGTTTCATTGGGTTCATAGGACCCACCACAGGGTGGCCAATCCTTAACTCGATCCAATGACCTCATGTCGCATACAACCCATGGCACTGCTCCTCAGGCAGGCCTGCTTCGCAATCAGTCCCACAACCTCAAGATCCGCCCCTCGTCGCTCTGGTTCTGCCTCCAGCCGGCGGCACCGGAGAACAGCCCCCGCGCAGCCATATTCTCGCGAGACAACTACCGCTGCGCCTATTGCTGTCGCCTTCTAACCGATTGCGGTGACACCGAAGCCACCATTGATCACATCATCCCTCAATGTCGGTTCGAAATACGAGCTGTGGCCAACCAAGACGTGAACCGCGTCGCCTGCTGCTGGCAATGCAATCAAACGAAAAGGGATTGGACACCGCGCACGCCGACTCACCGCGCTTGGTATGACCGCACCTATTGCCTGAAATTCATCGCTGCACTTATCCGATCCCAATGCCGCGCCACCAACGATCCCGGTCCACTGCCCGTCAATTCAGGGCGGCCCTAACCTGACCCCATTTCACCTCTTTTCGAGCTCCTGACTAAATCCAGTTCCCGGGCTTATCTGTGCGATACTTCACGGCTGACGGCACTCGTGCCGGCTTCGACCTGCTTGCCGCTAACTGCCGTCGGATGAGCTGCAAGAGTTCGCTCGCATTCAAGCCGAGCTTCATGGGGGTAATGGCTAGGTCACCAAAACCTGCCTCGCGGCCGGCAGTCATCATAAGCTGAGCAACCCGACCCTTTCGCGCCCGGTAGACGCCCGAGTCGCAGAGGATCAGGCAGAGGTGATCAGCCTTGGGAGTGGTCATGATGAACACCTCAGCAATATCTTCCCACAAAACCTCTTCATCTCCCCACCCTAACGCCTGGATACCTTGGACCGTAATCGCCAAGTGCGGCTTTTGGTTTACCATAAGCCCCAGACACATGATCGCGACGAACGAGGATCCGCACGCGAGACCAAACGCCAGGCGATCAGACCAGAGGTTGGGATGCCAAAAAAAGAAGGCCAGAGCGACCCCTACTGCCATGATGAAAGACAATACGGCCGGTCGCTTCGATTTTCGCACAACCAATGGCACTTCCATAGACTCGATCTAGCCGGAGTTTCGCTTTCCGCGATACCTAAACGAGGTCGAGCCCAAAGCCGGACAACACCAAGCAAACGGGTCAGGCTGCGGATATTGATATCTGGTCTGAGCCCAGGGCACCTGGTTGCCCAATTACCCAACCTCTGTCCGTCAAATCAGGTAATCCCCACCCCGACCCCGTCGTCTCGATTCTCGTCGGCGATTAGCCGACACCCCGAAGCCCCTCCCCGGAGCCGATCAGGCGCAGGACACATCGTAGCGCAGCCGTTAGGCGAAGCATTCGTGGTGAAACCGGTTCGAGCTCTGTGGCCGCTGTCCTTCAAATCAGGTGAACCCCAACCCGGCCCCTTGCCTCGCGCCGGTCTGGCTCGACGCCGAGCCCGGCAGCTGCTGGCCTCCCGTCATGCTCCGATCTGCCCGGCGTCTGCGCGCCGCCTTTCTCCTCACGTCCCTCGTTCTCGTCCTCTTCTCCGGCTGCCGCCCTGGTCAGTCCCCCGCCGAAGCCGGGATCACGAACAAGACCCTGCTGGTCTCGATCGGAGCTGAGGCCGCGACCCTCGATCCGCAACTCAACACCGGCTCCTCCGAGCGCAAGATCATCGATAGCCTGTGGCAGGGCCTGCTGCAGTGGAACCATGACGCCACCGGTTTCCTGCCGACGCAGGCGGCGTCGTGGGAATTGTCCGACGACGGCCTCACGTATACCTTTCACCTCCGGCCCGACCTCAAGTGGTCCAATGGCGAGCCCGTCACCGCCGACCAGTTCGTGGCCAGTGCCCGCCGCCTGATGTCCCCGCGCCTTGGCTCCGAGATGGCCAGCGAGCATTACAACCTCAAGAACGGCAAGGCGGTGAACACCGGCCAGCTGCCGGTCGAGGCCCTCGGGGTCTCCGCACCCGACGCCCGCACCGTGGTCTACCAGCTGGAGCACCGGTCGGTGATCTTCACCGGCAATTTCGTCGGCGCGACCCTCGGCCCCGTGTACGTCCCCGGCATCCTCGCCAAGGGAGCAATCGACAACCCGCTGGTCAACTGGGTCATTCCCGGCGAGGTCGTGACGAACGGGCCCTTCGTGCTGACCGAGTGGAAAGCCAACCAGCATATCACCCTGCAGCCGAACCCCCATTACTACGGCACGACCCGGCTCAAGGAGGTGCGCTTCTTATCCCAGGAGAGTCTCGACACCCAGGATCGCGCGTACCGGGCCGGTCAGCTCCACGTCACCTACGGCATCCCCTCGCACAAGATCCAGCTCTACGCGAAGGCGGGCGACCCCGCCCTCCAGCTCGTGCCGACCGCCGGCCTGCATTTTACCGAATTCAACTCCCGCAAGCCGCCGTTCGACAATCCGCTCGTGCGCCGCGCCTTCTCCATCGCCATTGACCGGCAAAAGTTCGTCGATGCCGTGCTGCGCGGCGGAGAGACGCCCGCCTACGGCGTGATCCTGCCGCGCCCGGGTGGCTACGTCTCCGAGGCGGTCATCCCCAAAAACGTCGCCCTGGCGCGCCAGCTCCTGGCCGAGGCCGGCTACCCGAACGGGGCGGGCTTTCCGCGGGTCGAATACCTCTACAACACCAGCGACAAAAACAAGGAGATCGCCGAGGCCCTGCAGCAGATGTGGCGCTCCGTCCTCAACGTGAACGTCGAACTGCTCAATCAGGAATGGAAGGTCTACCTCGACTCCATGTACCAGGGAAACTACCAGATCGGTCGCCGCGGTCTCACGCCCAGCTCCCCCGAGCCGGCCGACTTCTACCGCTACCTGCGTTCGGACTCCTCCATCAACAGTGGCGGCTTCAAGAATGCGCGCTACGACGCACTGAGCATTGCGGCCGAACAAGAACTCGACCCCGTCAAAGCTGCTGCGCTCTTCCGCGAGATGGACGCCATCCTCCTTGAGGAAATGCCCATCATCCCCCTGGCCTTCCGCACCATCGCGCGCCTGGTCCATCCCCGCGTGGAGAACTGGCCGACCAATGTGATCGACCGCGAGGACTGGCACACCGTCGGGTTCACGCCGGATTAGCCCGGTCTAAATCCGAGCAACGGAGCCGGGGTTGCCTGATTGCGATCCTCCCCCACACACCCCGCCCTGGCGGGCACCCGTTAGGCTGAGCTCACGGCCTCGGCCCTCTTCCTAGAGGGGATTTCAAGATCAGTTGATTGGGTCCCCTCTAAGAAGAGGGGTGTCGCGAAGCGACGGGGTGTGCCAGGCTGGTACGCGGGCCTGAATAGGCTTCGTGGTTTGCGGTCGCTGTCCGTCAGGCGATCAGCCGACGCCCCGAAACCCCGCCCCGGAGCCGATGAGGCGCAGGTCACAGGGGAGCGCAGCCGTTAGGCGCAGCATTCGTGGTTAAAAGAGGATCGGGAATTTGGTCCGCATGAGGCGATCCGAGAGGATCAGGCCTTGGGGTTGGTCGAACACCTGCCCGTCAAACCAAGGCAACCGCTTGGTGCGCCCTTGCGGATCGGTTGAACGTGCGCTTATTCAACTTATCTGATGAAAACCAAATCTTCCCGTGGTCCTGCCCTGGCGCGCGCCAGCGGCGTATTCAAGATCGGCGGCGACCTGCCCGTGTACCGCCTCGGCTTCGGCGCCATGCGGGTCACCGGGCCGGGCATCTGGGGCGAGCCCAAGGATCCCGCGGCCGCGCGCCGGCTCCTGCGCAAGGTGGTGGACCTGGGCATCAACCTGATCGACACCGCCGATTCCTACGGTCCCGAGGTCAGCGAGCGCCTGATCGCCGAGGCTCTGCATCCTTATCCGCGGGGCCTGGTCATCGCCACCAAGGGCGGACTGACCCGCTCCGGGCCGGAGCAATGGCATCCGGTGGGCCGGCCCGAGTATCTCCGGCAATGCGTGGAGCTCAGCCTCCGGCGGCTGAAGCTCGACTGCATCGACCTCTACCAACTGCACCGCATCGACCCCCGGGTGCCGGCGGCCGAGACCTTGGGGGCCTTGAAGGATCTCCAGCAAGCCGGCAAGATCCGCCACATCGGTTTGTCCGAGGTCTCCGTCAAGGAGATCGAACAGGCCCGGAAGACGGTGGAGGTCGTCAGCGTGCAGAACCTCTACAACCTGGGCAACCGCCAGAGCGAGGCGGTCCTGACCTATTGCACCAAACACAAGCTTGGCTTCATTCCGTGGTTCCCCCTCGCCGCGGGCGACATGGCGCGCCAAGGCGGCGCCCTCGATGCCGCGGCGACGCGCCATGGGGTGACGGTCGCCCAGCTCGCGCTCGCGTGGCTGCTGCAAAAATCTCCCGTGATCCTGCCCATTCCCGGCACCGCGAGCATCCCCCACCTCGTGGAGAATACCGCTGCCGCCCAGGTGAAGCTGACACCGGCCGAATGGGCGGAGATCGAAAAAGACCTCGGCTAGGGTGTGTTTTCGAACCCCGGATTGACGGACCACCAACAGGATTCCACCAACGGTGGAATCTACCTTTTCCGCTCCGTAAATTTCGCCGTTGGCGAAATTCTATTAGTGGTGAAACCGGGTTGGGCTCCGTGGTCGCTGTCCATCAAATCAGAGCAACCCTAACCGGACCCCGGACGAGACTCCCGCCCCCGATCAACCCAAGAAGGCAATTGGACACAGAGGGCACCGAGGCAGGCACGGAGCCCACAGAGGAATGCCGCAGAAAAACACCCAAAGGCACCTTCACTCAGCAGGTGAATTCATTCGCGATGATCGCTACGCAATTAGTGAGACTTACGTTAACAAGTGACACCTGCCACGGCCTGATTGCGATGCTCCCACACACACCCCGCCCTGGCGGGCACCCGTTCGGCTGAGCTCACGGCCTCGGCCC
>Ga0066427_1000393_pt1 | contig 10006 bp, 14 predicted proteins | sample LakWasMet39_LOW7_2_FD_59515 | JGI IMG/M metagenome (GOLD analysis project Ga0066427, IMG submission 59515) | Freshwater sediment methanotrophic microbial communities from Lake Washington under simulated oxygen tension - Sediment Metagenome 39_LOW7 | ecosystem: Environmental > Aquatic >... | reverse complement strand
TTGCCTGGGGTCAGGCGCTGCACGACGATGCAGAGGCCGCACGCCGTACCCCAGGCCGATAGAGCTTCCAACCTGAGGGCACTACCCGCCCCAGCGCTGGCGCAGGCTCGAGCACCACCGCCGCACGCCGAGGCTGGACACGCCCCGCGGGGCTGTGGGAAGTTGCGCCCCCGAGCGTGATGCGCGCGGCGGAGCGGCAAACGATGGCGGTGTCGGGAGAACTTCGGTGAACATCACCTGCCCGCGGTGCGGCAAGGAAAACCCCGAGGACGTTCGGTTCTGTCTGGGCTGCGGCACCGACCTGCACGGCCGGGGTAGCGCCGGTCGCCCGCCTCCCCTCGGCGCCCCGCCGAGGCTTCAACCGCCGCCTCCCCTGGGCGCGCCCCGCCCTGCCGGTGGACCTCCGGGGCCTGCTCCGCTGGGTCCGCCGATGGGTCCGCCCTCCTTCGGTGGGGGCCCGGCGCCGCTCAACGCGCCTCCGTCGCTCTCGTCCAACCAGCACAACCCCTCGGCGCCGCTGGGGCCTCCGCCCTCGTCCGCCGGTGGGCCGCTGCTCGGTCCGATGCCCTCCCTCGGCGCGCCTCCGGGCCTCGGGGCCATGGGCGCTCCCCCGGGCTTCGGATCGCCGCCGCCGTCCTCTCCCCACGGTCCTCCGCCCTCGCTGGCGGGCGCGCCTCCTCCGATGGGCGGTCCGCCTCCGCTGCTGGGCGCGATGCCGCCGCTCCCTGGCGCCGCGCCGCCTCCGGTCGCCCCGTCGGGTCCTGCCGCGATGCCTCCTCCCATGGGCGGCTTTCCTCCGCTGGTGAGCTCCATGCCCGCGGGCTTTCCTCCCCCGGTCGGTGGCTTCGGAGCGCCGCCCCCGGTGGCGCCCAACCCCTTCGGATCGGGCATGGCCCCGGTGCCTCCGCCCGTCAACATGCCTCCTCCGGTGCCGCCGATGGGACCGCCCCCGGTGGGGATGCCTCCTCCCGTGGCGATGCCTCCGATGGGTCCTCCCCCGGTGCCGGCCTATGGGAGCGGCGATCCCTTCGCGTCGTCCGACCCCTTCGGCTCGGGCGGCGATGCCTTCGCCAACGTGGCTCCGAGCGATCCCTACGCCTCCACGGCGCGCTCGCAGCCGATGCCCCCGGCGGACCCCTTCGCCGCGCTCAACAACCCCTTCGCCGCGCCTCCCGGGGCGCCTCCCCTCGCTCGCCCGATGACGGCGATGCCGGGGGTCAACAGCTTCCCGGGCGGTCCGGCCCCGGTGCCCGCCTCTCGCCCCCGCGCCGCCACGGTCGGACCGGTCGGCGGAGCATGGCCTCCTCCGCAGCAGCCCTCCTTCCACCAGGAGGTTCCGCTCGAGAACATGACCGAGGTGCGCGGCGCGCTCGGCATCAACCGCCCCCGGCTGATGGTGACCCAGCTCGATGGAAGCGAGCAGGGAGAGATGCCCCTCAACGAGGGCGACAACCTCATCGGGCGCGAGGTCGGCGGCATCTTCGCGGAGGACAACCTGCTCTCCAGCCGCCACGCCACGGTGATCGTGAAGGGCGGCGCGGCGTGGGTGCGCGACGAGGGATCGCGCAACGGCGTCTACGCCCGCGTCGCTCCCAACCAGCGCATCGAGTTGCAGGAGGGCGACCAGTTCTGCCTGGGGCGCATCATCCTCCGCTTCGACCACCGGCCACCTCCCGGGGTGATGGTCTCTCCCGACGCGGTGGGCTACCTCTCGCTGGTGGTGGGCCGCGACGTCGACAAGGCGCTCTTCCCGCTGGCCATTCCCCCGACGGGCCTCACCCTCGGGCGCTCCCGCTCGGACGTGCGCTTCCCCAACGACGGCTGGATCTCCGGCCTCCACTGCCAGCTCCTCGCCATCGGCCCCCAGGTCTTCCTGGTCGACCTCAAGAGCTCGAACGGCACCTACGCCCGCATCCGCGGCACCCGCGCCCTCAACCACGGCGACGCCCTGCTCATGGGCCAGCGCATCTTCCACGTGAACCTGGCCTGAGAGCGCCTCCCGCTCCGCCGCCCCCGTCCTAGACTGCTCCGTAGCCGCCGTGTGGTCCTCGCTCTGGTTCGAAGTCCTGGGCTTCGTCGTCGCCGTCCTGCCGGTGGCCCTGCTGCTGCTCGTCTTCCGCTACGCCGACCGGTGGCGCCCGGAGCCCAAGCGAGAGGTCGTGCGCGCCGTGGTGCTGGGCGCCCTCGCGTGCGTCCCGGTGTTCTTCGCGGAGGTCGCGCTGAAGCGGCTGCTGGGGCCGTGGTCGCTGGCGGGAGCGCGCTTCTTCGACGCCTACGGGGTGGTCGCGCTGCCGGAGGAGGCCGCCAAGCTCGCGGTGGTGCTCGCGGTGCCTTACCGCCGGAGGTATTTCGACGAGTACACCGACGGGGTGCTCTACACCGGCGCCGTGTCGCTGGGCTTCGGCCTCTTCGAGAACCTCCTCTTCGTCTCCGGCGCCTTCGCCAACGCCATCTGCGCCGTGCCGTGGATCTCCGCCATGTGCGGCGCAGAGACGAGCTCGCACACCGACGCGCAGCACGTGGTGCTCGGGCTGGTGAGGGCGCTCACCGCGGTGCCGATGCACGCCATCGCGTCGGGGCTCATGGGCTACTTCATCGGGCGGTCGCGCTTCGTGCGGCGACGCCACGCGCCGCGGTGGTGGGCGGCCGGGTTGATGGTCGCGGTGATGGTGCACGGCTCGTACGACTGGCTGGTGTTCACCCTCGGGAGGAGCGCGGTGATCTTCCTGCTGCTGCCGGCGCTGCTGGTGGTCGCGGGCTTCGGGCTGCGCCACGCGCTGCGCCACGCGCTGGAGCTCGATGAGGTGATGCTGGGCCCGGAGCGGAGAAACTCGCGGGGCTCGCTGGTGGGGTGAGGGGCGGGGGCGGGGGGGGAGAGCCCGACCAGGCCAGCCCAGTGCGGGCTCGCCCGGAGGGGAGCAACCACCACGTCAGCCCGATGCGGCCTCGCCCGGAGGGGAGCGAGTGACCACGTCAGCCCAATGCGTCATCGTCGCTACGAGCGACGTCAACGAATGGGGAACCACACCAGGCTGACGTGCCTGGCTGCTCCCCTCCGGGCGAGGCCGCATCGGGCTGACGTGGTTGGTTGCTCCCCTCCGGGCGAGGCCGCATTGGGAGGGCCTGGGTGGGCTCTCGGTCGAACCGTCTGGTGCTCTCGATCGGCCTCTCGGCGGATGTAGCATCCCAGGCCATGGCGACGACGAAGGCATCGGGGAAGGCGCGCAGGGTCTCGACGGCACGAGCGCCCGCGACGCGCGCGAAGGCGACCACCACGAGCCGGGCGAAGACGCCGCGCGTGCCCGCGGTGCTCGTCAACAAGGCGATGCTCGCGCGCTACGACGCGCTGCTGAAGGCCTTTCACGAGGCCCAGGGAACCGAGTTCGGCGGCTGGGACGCCGCGTACGAGGCGCTCGACTCGCTGCTCCACAGCGAGCCGCCGCTGTTCATCGCGGGCGGGTACAAGACGGCGAAGGCCTTTCTCGGGGCGGTCCTCCCCGGCGTGGCGCTCTCCACGGTGCGCGACGGAGTGCGGGTCGCGAGGCACTTCAACGCCGACGACGAGCGGAAGTACGGGGTGCGGAAGCTCGCGCTCCTGATCGACTACCTGGAGGCCGAGTCGGGGACGGAGCTTCCGAGGGTTCGCATCGACCTGGCGAAGACGAAGGTCGATGTGGGGGAGAAGCGGGTGCTGTTCACGTCGCTGAGCTTCGACGAGATGCGCGACGTCGCGCGGAAGAAGAAGAGCGCGAAGGGCCGCGCGGGGACCGACGCGCCGGGCGTGCGGGCGCTGCGGCGGGTGTTCGGCGGGAGCGGGCTCGGCAACGTGGCGGTGCAGTGCCGCGGGGAGAGATGGAGCCTCGGGCGCATCGAGGAGCGGCAGTTCGCCGACCTGGGCGCGGCGCTGACGGGCTACGCGAAGAAGCTCGCGAAGGGGAAGCCGGGCTGACGAGCGGGGCGGCGGGCGGACGGGCGGGGTGGGAGAGCGAGGTGGGAGCGAGGGAGGATGGGGTGGATGGGATGTCGAGCGCTCGTCATCGGGATGTCGAGCGCTCGACATCGGAGGGAGCGAAGGCACTGGGGAGCGAGCGTACGACCCGGCGCAGTCGGCAGGCACGCACTCAACGGGGACGAGGATCGGGTCAAATTCGTTGACACGTTCCGGCGGCTGCGTAACGCTCGCTTTCCGTGGATATGCAGCGGGGGACTGCCGACTGCGGTATTAGGGAGATAGGCAGCGGCTGCATAACACTCCCTTTATGGGGATATGCCTCGGGGAGGCTGCCCAATGCGATGTTGGGCACGGTTGGTGAGCGCCAAGAGTAGCAGCCAGAGAGCCACCGAACAGCAAGCAGGGCTGCCCGGGAAGAGAACAAGCAACGAAACCCAAAACCGACCGAACCAAAGAGCCAACAGCAAGTCACTGCCGAAAAACGTCGTCGTTCAGCACTACTCCCGCCCTTCGGAGCCGAACACAGCCGAGCCATCATGAACGAAGAGAATATTCGAACTCGCGCGTACTTTCACTTCAAGAACCGCACTGGCAGAAGCTGGATGGATCCTCTATCGAATTGGCTTCAGGCGAAAGAGGAAGAAGAGAAGATCAGCGCACGACATGATGAACGAGATGAACTCACGGAGAGCAGGACAGCAAGCAGCACGCCCATAACCACAGGACAGAAGAACGAGGTGTTTGGTCTGGACCTTCTCCAGTGCGTTTCTGATTGGCAAAAGGGCGGAGATGAAAAACAGAAACGACGGCGCGGACAAGAACTGAAGCGAGTGTGTTCGAGTCTTCCGGAAGAATTTAGATCCGTCAGTCAGCCATGCTACAGGCAAGTGTCTTTGGAACCCGCGTTCTTGGTGTCCCTTGCCTCAAACCTGAACCTGACAGAAACCATTTCTTCCTGGACAACTTCCTACGAAGTGGCCAAGGCGTTCAAAGGCGGAGTTCCTCCCCCAGGCTATCAGGGCGTGATCTTTGAGTTGACGAAGGAATCGGCATGCGAAGTGATCGTCAACATTGATGCGCTGTTCGGTTGCGGGCTTTTCGTGTCCGCGTTGCGTGACAACGAGAGCAAGATCCGGGACTATGGCCACGGAATCGGTCGGTATGAGAACTCGCAAAAAGAAGCGGTGATCTGCGTCGAATACGTCGCCCTAAAGTCGATCCGCGCGTGGGGTGGATACAGCAGCTCCGAACGTGATTTGGCACGAAAATTCCTTGGACATGAGCCTAGCGAGGATGAGTCAGAACAGTTTAAGCTACTGCTAAGCAGCAAAGGAAAATGTGTGGGCCCCAAGTGGGTAGACAATCCCGAGGCCGTTACTCGTTATGCTTCGACTATCCCTACGATTCTCCGTGACCTTCAAGAGAGAAAGGCGAAAAAACGAGAGGATGGAAGTGGGTAGCACCTGCGACTTCGACACAGAACAAGCCCAACAAGCCGATGGTGCCGACCGCCCCCTCCTCACCCATCACCAGCCCGCTTCACCCAATGCGGCGGCACATCGGCTAGTCGTTAGACAGCGGCGCGACGGACAGACAAGCAACGAGCGGCGGTTCGAGGAGCGGCGAGGATCAGACGATGGCGACGAGCAACAGCCAACGAGCGCTGGGCGAAAAGAACTATCCCGCCGTCGTAGTCGAGGTCGTATTCTTGAGGACACAGGAGGGTGGTCGCGATCATCCTCCCAACGTGAATCAGCCTGGGAAATATCGTTGAGTTACACATCGACCACCACGTTCCCACCTGCGGCGAAGCTGTCGCGCGTAGTGGAGCTTGTCGAACTGCTTGGCTATCGAAAGTACCGAGATGACCTCAAAGTACCCAACTGCGTCGGATGTTATTTCTGGTTCGAACGATTGGACTATCAGTCGCACACAGGTGTCGAACTCTATCTGTACCGGGATGATCAGGGAACGATTGCGGCATCGACGCGCTCAAGAACTGGGCGCAGTTATTGGGACCTGTCGCAGCAAAATAGGACTCTACGTCTTTTTCGAGGCCTTCTTGGCGGTGCGTTCACAACGGACGCAGGCTCGAACCGTTATTGGCATCCAGGCGAAAAGACGACTCCTCTCGGCTCCGGTTGCTACATTGCCAGATGGCGACACAAAAACGCAGCGGGACGGGCCGAATCCTACATCCAATTCCGGGGATTGAAAGTTCCAATCGCGTCCAAAGAGCCCACAGGCGTGTGGTATATCGATGAGATGAATCCTCTTCTCTTGTCGAATAATCTTGTACTGCCTTATGTCGTCGCCGTCTGGGAGGAGTACTTCAAGGCGACATTTGTGGCCATTCTGCGCTATTCGCCACATCGAGACGCGGCGCTGAAGCGTGTTCGTCTCAACCAAGCCCAGCTTGAACTGGTTGCGACTGGCGCGCAGGTTGTCGAAGAAGCAGTGGCCGAGACGATGTCTTTCCAGCGGCCAAGCATCATCAAGGAAAATTTCAGGCTACTCGACCCAAAACTCGACCTCGGCGGCGTTCTAAAGAAACCATACAAAAGGCGGAAGCAATCGCTGTTTGAATCAATCGAAGAGCGGATTGAGCATCGCAACGAATTTGTTCATGCAGGAACGATGGATCTCGGATTTACCGAAGCGCGATTGGTTTCGGCCATTCAGGATTTTGATGCCGCTGTGAATCGGGTCTACGAGCACCTTGGTGCGCACTACAAATTCCCGGCGAAGTATGACTTCTAGCCTTGAATATCCAGATCGCATTTGCGAGCCGAGTTGACTTGTGTGGTCTAACAAGCCGATGGTGCCGACCGCCCCCACTTCACCCGCTACCAACCCGCCGCACCCAATGCGGCGGCACATCGGCCAGTCGTTGGACACCGCACAGGGGGTCGCGAGCAGCGCGAGCGCGGCCGCGACGCTCGCTGAAAGCGGGAGCACGAGGGCGATGGGATGGTGGGGGTAGAGCGATCGGGCGGGAGGAGGGGTGCGATGTGGGGGGTCAGCCCTCGTCGGTAACGAGGTCGCTGTCGTCGGGTTCGTAATCGGCGTCGTGGCCGATCGCGTCGCCCTCGATCTCTCCACGCTCGTGGGCGAGGATGGTCGTCGCGGTGACCTCGTCGACCTGGAGCAGTCGCATCATCGACTCTACCGTCTTGACGAAGAAGGGCGTCTCCGTGTCGTTCGGGTCGGCGTCAATCAGAGGGGGGTAATCCATCACTGTTCCTGGAAGAGTCTATCAAACTATTCAGCAATCGGCTCGACGTTCTTGGCCGAACAGGGCGACGAGTGGCGCCCTACGAAAGAGCAATCTGCAAGCCACGAACGGTGGACAACGGGGCGGCAGACTGCGATCAACTCAGGCGGCGTCATGACCACGGAACAGACGACGAGCGACGAGCGCCCCGACGCCCAGCGGCTGCCGCGCACGGCATCATCGAGCGTCGCGCGAAGTTCCTCGCGCGCCGCGACATCGCGCGTCGTCCGGCGCCCCTCGTACGCAGCGTCATCGAACTCACTCCCAACGTCCGGCGTGTCCAACAAGCCGATGGTGCCGACCGCCCCCGGCTCACCCACCGTCAACCCGCCTCGCCCGCTGCGGCGGCACATCGGCCAGCCGTTGGGCAGATGAGCAACGGACGAACGGATGACGGGCGATGCAATCTGAGCGCGCCGGGAGAGTTTGCACACGGCGCGAAGCTACAACGATACGAGCAGTTTTTCGCAAGCTGAGATAACCGGCGAGTGCTGGTGACGGTAGATTCCAGTGGGATCAACGTGAGCCAACAGAATGTGTGAGGTCGAGGGCAGATGACAATGGACAACTCAACACCGTGGCACTACGCGGTGAACGGTCGGCAACTCGGGCCGGTTGATTGGCAGGCTCTCGTAGCGCTCGCTCAGACTGGTGCCGTCACACCAGAAACTCCGGTCTGGGGCGGCGAGGGTGACTGGCGCCCCGCGGGACAAACTGCCTTGGCGGCTGTATTCGCAGCATCCAGGGCACCTGGGCCGCCGCCACTCACCGGAAGCTACGTAAACAACACGTTCGCGTGGGCCATCGTTCCTGTTCCGCTTGTTGGTGCTGTCGCGGACGCCTTAGTGGGCACCTCGAACGCCGGCGGCATTACCACCTGGCTCTGCATTGGCCTGAACCTCATGTTCTGCGTACTCGACGCGGGTCGTCTCAAGGCCGCTGGGCATCCCGCGCCACCGGGATCGTGGGCGCTCATTGTTCCTGTTTATCTCTGGAAGCGCGCGACCATGCTTCGACAGAACAGGACGATCTTCGTGGCGTGGTGCGCAGTGTTTGTGTCCTCTATCCTCCTCACTGTGGCACTGGCTGGGCCTGAGACGAGGGCTCGCGTTCAGTGCAATCCCACCAACGACTCGTTCACCTGCTCCGTCATTCATGAGCAGGGTTCGAGCACCGTCAACGTCTGTTGGGATGTGGTGATGGCATGCGGTGCGGGCGTTAGGGCCGTCGGCCATGCCTGTCAGGTGGTCACGCCCCAACAAACCATGACCCGCGTGATCCCCGAGAGCGAGGTCCAGAATCTCGATCAGTGCCGGGCCGCTACCGCGATCACGGTTGAGAACCTCATCATTACTCCGCAGTAGTTGAGACGACGGTGAGAAAGCACCTCCCCGCCTCAAGTCGCAAGCGTCTCGACGCGACTCGCGCGGGGCCCAACAAGCCGATGGTGCCGACCGCTCCCGCTGCACCCGCCGCCAACCCACTTCACCCGCTGCGGCGGCACCTCGGCCAGTCGTTGGCGACCGCCCACACCTGGCCCGGTGAGGATCCGATTGACCCGGTGCGGCGGAACATCGGCCAGCCGTCGGGCAGCCATGCAACGTGAGGAAGTGCTTGCCGACCTTCTCTCGGAGATCACCAGGCGCTTCGGTGGATCGGTTACAGGCCGGATTCGCGAGGATGCGCTTCTCCTGGTCTGCGAGGCGAACGGCGGAGCCATCGGTGTCAGTGTGGACGATGCAAGTCGTCCCTCGTTCTCCGTGAGCTATCCGGGCTTCGGTCCAGAGGCGGCGTCGTGGAGGGACCAACGAGAGTTCGTCGCCCGGAATGTTCTCCTGCCTGGCTTGCTGTGGATTGTTCGCGCGGTCGAGGACGATGGCGCCGTTCTTCCTGAGTTTCCCAAACCCGGTCTTCGAAGGAGTGCGAAGCGGACGCCTTCGAAGTAGTCACTGCTTCGCGCGGATGGCTGAGGACTACAACGTGACGACGGCCCAGACCACGGACGAGACGACGAGCGACGGCCGAATCAGGCTGTCGCGTCGGGCGAACTCGCTGCGATCACATCCCCGTCCTCGGGAGTGGAGCTGCCCAACGAGCCGGTGGTGCCAGCCGCTCCCACTTCGACCACCGCCAACTCGCTGCACCCACCGGGTCGGCAGACCGGCCAGCCGTTAGCCCGCGTCGAGGGTGCGTAGGCTCCGATGAACAAGCCACCGAGGCTCGCAGTCGCGTTCGATGAACCTTCCGTGGGGTGGCTCGCCGTGGAGATTCGCTCCGGCGACCAGTGCGTGCACATCAGATTCTCGCACATCTACTCAACGTTACCGGATCTCTGCGCTGCCCTCTGCGACGCCCTGCGCGGTGGACCATCGCGCCGCGTCACGTTCCTCTTGGAGCCTGCGGAGCTCGAACTGACGATCGTGCCGGAGGGTCCTACGGCGTCCGTACTGCGCCTGCGTATGTTTCCCGATCGATCTCGGACGCTGACTCCGACGCCCATCCTCGAGTTCCACGGAGCGACGATAGCGATCGCCGAGGCGTTCTGGCGTGCTCTTCGGCGACTCCAGACGTGCTTGCCGGCATCACGGTTCAGCGAGAGGTTTTGCGACCCCTTCCCCGAGCTCGAGATGGAATCACTGACCCGTCTGGTCACCACCCAGAAAGAGCACGTTGACCAATGAGAGCCAGGATGGCTAGAGCGGGTCCCAGGTGGGTGTGGGACGCCGCGGTCGGCCCCCTCACCGCGCTGCCGCGCGCCCTCACCCCCGCGGAGCGGGGGC
>Ga0066427_1000376_pt1 | contig 10356 bp, 9 predicted proteins | sample LakWasMet39_LOW7_2_FD_59515 | JGI IMG/M metagenome (GOLD analysis project Ga0066427, IMG submission 59515) | Freshwater sediment methanotrophic microbial communities from Lake Washington under simulated oxygen tension - Sediment Metagenome 39_LOW7 | ecosystem: Environmental > Aquatic > Freshwater... | reverse complement strand
GTAATTCGGGGCGAGCGATGTTGTCGTTGTGGGGTTCGTCTACTCCGAAGGAGAGGAAGAATGGGTGGGCGTGCTTTCGAGCGAGAAAACTTTCGACGTCTATGACGGTCTCCGGATAGCATTCTCCGTCCGAACGTCCTGGCCGACTGAGAACCTCTTTGTATCCTAGCTCACCAATCCGGTTGTGTTCTACCTCATGTTGGCACCCTGCCAATACCGTATGGTATCCGTGTCTGTTTAGCTGATGGACAAGATGTTTGTCGTAATTGTCGATTCGCCAACCAGAACGCCCGGGCAATCCATATACTCCGATTTGGTGTGGGTATTGTCCTGTGAAGAGAGCCGCCCGAGAAGGCCCGCAGGTTGGGGCTGTGCAAAACGCCTTTCTGAATAGAACGCCCTCGCGGGCGAACGCGGCAAGGTTTGGGGTATCAACCGGAGCGCCATAAGGACTGCAGAAACGGCCGGCGTCATGCGCGTGCAGTAAGACAATGTTGGGGAAAGAGGACATGGGTAAAGCACGGTGCCTTCGTTAGGTATGATAACGTACCAATCGGGGAGGGCAGGTGAGGCGACAATTCACAGGATCGAACAACAGGCACGTCAACGCCTCTGAATTTCGAATTTACTAGCGAAGGTTAAATAGTTCAGGCCTCGTGGTATTCCTATCGAGACCGACTTCGTGATGACCTTGCCGCCTTTACACGCCCTCAAGTCCTTCGCAGTGTGCAATCGACGATGAACGCGCCCCGCCGTATTACCCAACTCGATGTCGCACGGGTGGCAAAAGTGAATCGTGCCACCGTTTCGCTGGCATTGCGTAACCACCCGAGTGTGCCTCCGCAAACTAGGAACCGGATCAAGAAGATCGCCGATAAACTGGGGTATCGGCCCGACCCGATGCTTTCCGCGCTCGCGGTTTATAGTAATTCGCAGCGACAGGCGGGTTATCGCGGTACCTTTGCGTGGATTGCTCACACCACCTCAGAGTTTCGCTGGCGGCAGTTGCCTCACTTTGCAAAATATCTGGAAGCAGCACAGGCTCGGGCCCAGTTCCATAACTATCACCTCGATGTCATCGACTTGGGTGAAGAGAAACTTTCCCTCGAACGCATTACCCGAATCCTGCGCTCGCGCGGCATTCACGGTCTGTTAGTCTGCCCACAGCCTTACCCGGACACTAATTTTGCAGCCTTGCCGTGGGATGTCTTCAGTGCTGTCACATTCGGCTACAGCGTGACCCGACCCTTGTTGCACTCCGTTGCGCCGGCCCAATTTCGTGCGGCCGTCCGATTGACGAGAGAGCTAATCGCCCGGCGCTATCGGCGAATTGGTTTTGCGATTGGCCGAGCGCACGACGAGCGCACGGATCACAACTACCTTGGCGGCTATCTTTCGGTCACCGCGACCACACCCACGCTGGAGCAAATTCCTCCCTTGTTTTATGATGTCGCCGCTCGAAATTGCGGACCGGTCCTCGTAGAGTGGTATCGTCGTTATCGACCCGATGTCATCGTGATTGGCAGCCCGATACTCTTCGATACCCTGGTTGCCGCGGGCATTCGCGTACCCGATGACGTGGGTGTTGCCTGTCCAATCTTAAGTGCAGCAGACAATCATGTCTCTGGTGTGAGGGAAGCGAACACGCGGATTGGCGAGGCTGCGGTAGACATGCTTGTGGCGCTCTTTCTGCGCGGGGAGCGAGGCAGCCCCGGCCAACCTGAGCGACTTCTCATTGAGGGTGATTGGTTCGAGGGCAAAACTCTTCGCCCAATTTAATCTCGGATTCAGAGGCGCCAAGGCCGTCGGGGTTCAGGCGTTTATAGTTAAACGGGTCGCCGCCTTGATGTCGCCGCGACGGCGAATTAAGGTGCTCTTGGCTGCAACCTCAAAGCCATCATACCCTATGAGCACTCTCAGATATTGGGCTTACGCTGTCTTTATTGCGCTGGCCTTGGCCTCACGATCAACTGCGCTGGAATTAAAAATCGATCCGGTGAGAAACGAAGCTGGCGTCACTCCTTCGTCAATAGTGGACCTGGATACGAAGTTCGACGCGACCTACGGTGCGTCTCAAGGAAGTGGAAATATCTTCCAACCTGAATCGGGCACGAAAAAGATCAGGGTTAAAACTCAAGGGAGCACCTCGATAGCCGACAGGTACATTATTCGATACAGTTCGCTGTGGAATAGCGTGGCGCTCGATTTTCTTGGCGGAAAAAAGATCTATTCATTCAACGATGTTACGATCACAGCTGGGCGTACAGGCTCTGCCGCAGCTTTAGGCATCAGCAGCGATCGCGCGTCCAATCGCTTGGGAACAACAGCGGGATCAAGCGACGCAATTTATTACAAAATCGAGAAGACGGCCAACACCAACGAATTTGCGGTATCGTTGGTTCAACGTGCTTATGGCGTCGATAACATCGTTTGGGGACCGACGACGATTACTTCAGGGGCGTCGATCGGGTTCGCTCGGCTGAATTTTTCCGTTTGGATGAGTTCTCCGAGTTCCGCGCAGTATAGCGCCGAGTTTACGCAGGGATCTAACAATTACTCGTCTTCCGGAACTTTGCCCTATGCTCCGGGAGCCGCTGACTGGCCCGAGTTTTACGTTGGACTGCAAACTTTCGTGCCTGGTGCCAATACATCGACATGCGAATGCGCCTTGGCGACGGTTTCGACGGTTTCGGATTTAGCGAGCACCCCGCATTTTGCCGCGGACTACAGTGACGTGGCATCCGGCACATATACTGACGACGTGAGTTCTGGACTTCCTGCAATACTTGCTAGCGGGGATTGGGGTAACGCGCCGTACGATCAGATTTACGCCCAAGGCGTTCAGGTGAATAGTGATTTAATCGGAACTCCGATTATGCAGGAGCGCTGCGGCGTAGTGACGACTAGCGGCGGAAGCGCTACGGACACGCGAGCCATCCGGTTTGAAACCTATCAAGACGACCCGGAGGTCGCTTCGGGTAACCGGGCTGAGCTCCGCTTTACTTCGCAAGAACTCAATCTGGCAGGCAATGTTACGGTTTCCCCGCCAAGTCTAACCCCGATCTCGGTCCCGAACTACAACGGAGCCCCGATGGAGATGTGGTATGCGTGGTGCCTCAAATTGCCTACTCCCTCGTCTCCTTGGGTCGGCAATGACGACAACCGGGTCTCTCCTTATCACGACGAAGACGGAGGCGGCCTAGAAATTTATGGGCAAGTTCACCAGGAGCCTTACTACGTCAATGGTGAGAGCGCTGTTGGTGCTCATCCGTACTCCGATTACATCAGCTCGCCTCAGCCTCCTTGGGCTATCCATCGGGTCAAGAAGTCTGGCGGCGCAGTAGGTGAGAGCAGCTGGCGGTTTAAGTGGTCTTGGGGATTGGGCACGTCCACCTCGCCCGATCAGACTGCCGGTGTAGACTTGGGTGATGTAGCTTTGGACACATGGACTAAATTCGTAATCCGTGTCGTATACTACAATACGATCACGACCGCGGAGGAGGTTTCCACTTCCGGCAATGGAGTCGTTGAAATCTGGGTGAATGGTACCAAGAAATTCGGCGCCTATGGCATCCGTATTGGGTCCATTATGCAGAAATGCTATTTCAAGCAGGGGATTTACGCGCATAAATGGAATAATCAGCCGAGCGTCGGCATCACGGACCCGTATCACGCGACAGCTTTCTATGACAACCTGCAGGTGATCAAAGGAACGTCTACGGTAGATGATTTGATGGCCAATATGGCAGATCGGTGATTCTCAGAAATCAGCCAAGGACCGTCGGAGCGGACCATAAATTTCCCGGTACGGTGCGGAAAGTAATGCGAAACGCTTTCCCCTTCGGACACAGCGGGCCGGAGGTGTTACGCAAGAGTGTGCGTCAGGTGCTGGCGATTCGGATCTGGATCACGAACCGACTACGGCCATCTGAATGGCAGGCCACGCTTGTTTGGGCGACAATCGCTGGGGTGCTTGGTGCCTTCGCTTCAATCGGATTCAAACTCGCCACTGAGGGAGTTCATCAATTGATGACCGGCTCAAGGGAAGGCGTCGTGGAGTCGTTTCGTATTGTCCCCTGGTGGGCTCGGCTGATCATACCGGCCGGCGGTGGTCTTCTTGCCGGTGTGGTCCTGATCCTGGGAAAGCGCCTCGTGGCTGCCAAAAATTCGACAGATTACATGGAGGCCATTGTTATCGGTACGGGCCGCATCTCGGTCCGCGCGAGCCTGGTCAGGATCGGAGCAGCTCTGTTTTCGATAGGATCCGGGGGGTCGATTGGGCGTGAAGGCCCAATGGTGCAGCTTGCTGCCGTTCTTTCCTCTTCTTTGGGCCGGTGGCGGGCTTTCTCGCCACCGCAATTGAGGCTTATCGTGGCATGCGGCGCCGCTGCAGGGATCACCACCGCTTACAATGCACCGATCGCCGGGGCCTTTTTCGTCGCGGAAATCATTTTGGGCAGCATCGCGATGGAGAGTCTCGGTCCACTCGTCGCCGCTTCGGTTGCCGCTTCTCTTACGGCGCGAACTTTCACTGACGTACACACGCTATATCAGGTGCCGCAGTTTGTGTTATCTTCACCTTGGGAAATGGTGCCATATCTTACTTTGGGAGTTCTTACCGGTGTGTTGGCCCCTTGGTTTTTGCGATCCTTGCGGTATATTGAGAAACTCTTTTCGACCCGACGGTGGCCAGTGATGATACGTTTAGCGCTTGGGGGATTGATCGTAGGTGCCCTTGCCATTCGCATACCTGAAGTCTGTGGAAATGGTTACAGCGTTGTTCTGGATATTCTGAACGGGCACATTTTGTGGCTGCCTTTAATATTAGTTATGATCGCGAAATGGCTCGCAACCGCGGCATCCTTCGGATCCGGCGCGCCCGGGGGAGTGTTTACGCCATCCCTGTTCATGGGCGCGAGCGCGGGCTATCTCTTTGGGACGTCCGTCCATGAAATCTGGCCCGCTGGGGCAGTGAATCCGCAGGCTTTTGCTCTCGTCGGCATGGGGGCATTTCTCTCCGCCGCTGCGCAGGCACCAGTTATGGCCGTGATTATGCTTTTCGAGATGACTCTCAGCTATGACATCATTCTCCCGCTGATGTCGTGCTGCGTCATAGCCTACTACGTTGCGAAAGGATTAGAAGGACAGTCGCTCTATAGTGAGTCATTGAAACGCAAAGTGGGGGACCGTCCCAATGGCAAGAAGGTCGCATCTCGTGTGGATGAGTTAATGCGATCAGATCCCCCTCGTGTAAATGCGAACGCTCGTTTTTCGGAAATTGCCCGCGCTTTCGTTTCGAGTCGTGTTAACAATCTCTATGTCGTCGATGACGGGAAACAATTTCTGGGAGTCCTCGCCTTAGAGGACATCAAGCCCTATCTGGATGACCCCGAACTCGCTGGGCTAGTTCTTGCTCGAGATATCACTTGTGATCACTTGCCGACCATCGGTCCGGAAGAATCACTCGACCGGGCTTTAGGAGGCTTCTTGCGCACCAAAGCCCATCGCCTCCCTGTCATTACGAGCGACGGAACACTTATCGGCAGTTTGGCAAAAACTGATCTGCTGCTGGCGATCGAAGAGCGTCTTCGTCCCAAATCTGCGTGAGGTGCTTCGGAGAAATCACATACCTCGACTTAAAGCGCGGTCTTTGAACCCTCTTTTGTGGATCGATACGGCGAGCGTCGCAAAAGAAATTTCAATTTTCGATCAATTCGTTGGCATAATCGTGTGAGCATTACCGAACGAGGAACGTGCAGCGCAGAATCGCCCAAGACGTGTTCTGGCTGCGGGCTAGATTCGCGCTGATCGCATAGTGCGCGAACCTAACCAATGGTGGGGAACGTTAGGTTCGCGGGGGGGCACCGAAAGGTAACGAATGTGCCGTATCGTTGTTTGGGCGAAAGTGAAACTCGCAGGCGCTCAAGTCATCAATCTTTTTTGGCCGATTCCGCTATTTCGACGCGTTCCTTGGAATGAGTCGCATAGCTTAGGTCCTTCGGTCACGCATGCTCTGGCGCTCTCAGCCCTTAAAGGCGCGGCTATGAAGGGTTCGAATTCTCTCTTCGCCGGAATCAGAAATCAACCCGAGCATTCAGCCACCGGTATTATCTGCCTTGGGTACTGTGGCGAATGCCTGCAGAATGGCACTCCGCGTCTTCTGCAGGCTGATAATGAACTTTTCGCTGGCGCGCTTAGCCCGAGCGACGGCTAGCTCTTCATCATCGGCTAATGCAGTCTCGAAGGCTGCGCTCTCCAGAATGCTGTCGGGCTCTTCCGCCGACTTCTCCATGAAATCGGAGAGAAGTCGTTGGGATCCGCGCTGCTTTAAGGGTTCGCGCGCTCTGATTTTTAGGGCTAAATCCAGTAGCGCAGAAAGACGCTCTGGGACGTCCGCATCGAAAAACGGCTGTTCATCGAGTGTTAGATCCGATCTCGTCCCGATGCGTTCCGCGGCTCCGTTGGCGATCAGCACCTGCTCCATCACATCCTCAGGCATGCCGAATTTTGCCTCTGAAAACGACGGTTCATAATCATCGACGAGGTAGTTCATAGACCATTCCTGCGTTTCCCATTCAAAGGTCTCAATGAGACTGTCGGCGATCACGGCAAAATCGAAGAGGATTTTGAAGTCAGGGGACGAGGTGATCGAGTGGTGGCTGATTGATTCGCTGCGTATTTGCGCGATGAAGTCTTTGATCTCGTCTATTTCGTCCGGATCTACCGTCGTGTAGCCAGCTTCGAAGTTTTTCTGGCTGGCCGTGCTGAAGTTGGCGGAGCCAACCTGTGCGATCGCCCCGTCACAGAGGACGATTTTGGCATGATTGCGGAAACAAAAACGGACGTCGATTTTCGTCGACCGGAAGTGCTTTGGGTTTAGCGCGTCCAAAAGCTGATTGATCGTTTTTTTGGCCTTCTCCCGGTTTTCTCGACCATCGTTCTGCCCCCAATATTCCTCACGGCGATCAGGAAGGTTTGCGATGATCGTGATCCGCGTTCCCATAGGCCGCCTTTGTAGGAACTTCAGGAAGGCATCGTCACGCTTCCGGTCTGTGTTGTAGGTTACCACTACTATGTCTTGCGCCGTGTTGATACGGGTCCGAATGGCTTGGAAAGGATTCTCTCCGGGGCGGGAGAAGGTGAGTGCGGACATGGCAGGACTCTAGTTAGTGCGGCCGACCTTGGTGGACGCGACATGTGTTGTCGCGTTGGGATCAGGATAGCAGCAGCGAGCAGGCGAAGGAAACCTTAAGCTAGATGATCGACCAGCGCTTTCCGGATCATAGCGAGTGTGTAAGTTTTACAATCAGTGAGTGCAGCTTTTCTCTCCCGGAAGCGCTAGATTTCGGTTCTGCCAATGCTGATTGGCCTCAATTGCCACCATAGCGGTGATGGCCGTTAGTTCGCCAGAATGTTCACGATTAGCCTCAAGCTACTGTGGGTTCCGCACGTGCTTGCTATAATTTTGGCATCTTCCAAACTGGATTTGAGTCATGACCCGCCGATTCGGCGGGCATGGCCCTAGTGTTTTCCGACCCCCAACCGTTTCGGCTAAGATACAGCGAGTCGAGCACGTCGCATATGCCCCAAACAATCGTCATCACCGATCTGACCCGATTCAACAAAGAGGACAACGTCTGCATTGCTGGAATAGATCCGGCGACTGGCAAGCTGATCCGCCCGTACCCCTACCTTAAGTCGTCGCAATGCAAGAAGCACGGGATCTATCCGGGAGGGAAATTGGTAAGTACTTTTAAGCCCAAGCCAAATTTGATCGGTCCGCACCAGGAGGACTGTAGTTATGGAGAACTGCTATTTCAGGGACCCGCGTCTAAATCAGAATTCAGGGGGCTGCTGGCGAAAAGCGCGTCCGCAAGCGTGAATGAAGGTTTCGGCTCCAGTCTTGAAAGCGGTGACAAGGTATTGCCCGCGAATCACGACGGGAAGAACTCGATCATTACCCTGAAGCTTCCGCCGTCTCGTTTCCGGATTGTTCCGAATCGCTTTGAACCCCAGAAAATCAAGGCACGGTTCACCGACGGCGCGGGAGTGAAGTTTGATTTCTTATCGATTACCGACCTGGGTTTCCACGACTATGCGATCAAGCATCATCAAAACGATGAGCTGAATGCGGTAAACGACTGGATCCAAGAGCAGGACGAGTTGTTTCTCCGCATCGGTCTTAGCCGGGCCTTCAAACATGACGATGGTCGCAGCGGATTCTGGCTGCAAGTGAATGGTATCTACACCTTTCCGGATAAACACCCCGCGATTCGAAAATACGTTGAATGAGGAATCGCGTTTGCCATGCCTTAGCGTGTGGCCTATTTTTTGACTACTAAACCTGCACTTTCACGAGATGCCTTCTGCTAACGATCTTTCGCTTTTTTCGATCGGGCATTCCACGCATCCATTGGATCGCTTTATCGAGCTGCTCCAACTGCATCAAATTGGTGCGGTCGCTGATGTCCGCTCTTCGCCATACAGCCGATTTAACCCGCAGTATAACCGAGAGACTTTAAAGAGCGCATTGAGGGTAGCTGGCATTCGCTACGTCTTTCTCGGTCACGAACTCGGCGCCAGGAGAACTGAAAGCGAATGCTTCGTAGGCACCAAAGTATCGTATCCGCTAGTCGCACGATCCGAAATGTTTCGGAAAGGAATTGATCGCTTGGTGGATGGAGCATCTCGGATGCGCGTTTCAATTATGTGTGCGGAGAAGGACCCATTGGAGTGTCACCGCACAATCTTAGTGGCGCATCACGCCAGATGTTTGTTTTCCCATATTCAGCACATTAGGGAGGACGGTAATATCGAGACACAAGAAGCCGCGGATCGTCGCCTGCTTGCGATGTACCATCTCACTAATTCCGAGCTCTTCCGCCCATCGAAAGAATTGCTGGACGAAGCGTATTTGCGTCGTGGTGACGAGATTGCCTTCGAAGAGAATCGGCAATCCGCTGCAAGTTAAACATGCAAGACACTCCGGTTTGGACAATCGGCTTCACGCAGAAGCCAGCCCGCAAGTTTTTCGAGCTTCTGAAGCATTCTGGAGCGAAGCGCCTCGTAGATGTGCGCCTTAATAACGTCTCGCAGCTGGCTGGCTTCGCGAAAAAAGAAGACCTCAAGTATTTCGCCCAGGAAATCTGTGGAATGGAGTACGTCCATGCGCCTGACCTTGCGCCGACAGCCGACATGCTTGATCGCTACAAGAAGGAGGGCGGCGATTGGAGTGAATACGAGAAACGATTCATCGATCTGCTTCAGCAACGCCGGATCGAGGAACGTATTTCGCCTGATCTGATTCGTGGCGGTTGTCTGCTCTGTAGCGAGCATCAGCCGCACCATTGCCATCGCCGGCTTGTCGTGGAGTATCTTTGCCAGAAATGGGGGCCGTCAGTGCAGGTAAAGCACTTGGTGTAAGCAGCGATTTGGGACTGCGGACAGAGAATCAGCCAATGGCGCAAGGGTGAGGCTAGTACGGTCACTGTCGAATAGGCTTCATTGTCTGCCATCCATAAAGTCGAGTGACCGTTAAGCGAAAGCACCGGTATTTAACAGGTTTGCGTTAGAAGGGGAACAGTGCTTGACATAGCAAGCACTGCCGCTAAAGTAAGCCCAATGAGTTTAGAACGTCTTGGTGCCACTCTCAAAGAAGCCCGCTCCGCGCAAGGTTGGTCACTGCGCGAAGCCGAGGAACGCATTGGCGTTTCCAACGCTTTTTTAAGCCAGCTGGAGGGAGGGAAAATAAAACAGCCTTCGCCCAACGTGCTGCACAAACTGGCAGAAACATACGAGATCTCGTATGCGTTGATCATGGAATACGCCGGATACCCCGTGCCGGCCGAAGCTCAGTTTAAATCTGGCGAACAGCGTTTCATGTCTCGTCTTGGGCAAACCTCCCCGTCCGAGCAGATGGCCCTGCTCGAATACCTCAGTTTCCTCCGCTCAAAGCGCAAGTAGCCATGTGGTCCGTCTCCGAAGCTAAAACGTTCAACCGCTGCCCTCGGCAGTGGTATTTCAAGCATCGTTTGGCTTCACCAAAGGCGACCAAGCAGCCAGAAAAGCGTTCCGCTTACCTCCTGAGTGTGCTGCAAAGTGTCGCGGCATGGCGCGGGCAGATTGTCGACCAAATCCTCGAGCATTATATCGTGCCGGCTCTGATGCGGCGCCAAATGCTTCCACTGGCTGATGCGATTCAAGAAGCCCGGTCCCTTTTCGACCAGCAGTTGGCTTTTGCCCGGCTAAGCCGCGCTCGTGAACCGGGCATGACCAAGACCAAAGGCGGGCTAGCGTACGCGGCGCTCCTTGTTATCGAGGAAACCGGCGACATTCCGGCCGCGGGCGTCACGGAAG
>Ga0066427_1000344_pt1 | contig 11105 bp, 7 predicted proteins | sample LakWasMet39_LOW7_2_FD_59515 | JGI IMG/M metagenome (GOLD analysis project Ga0066427, IMG submission 59515) | Freshwater sediment methanotrophic microbial communities from Lake Washington under simulated oxygen tension - Sediment Metagenome 39_LOW7 | ecosystem: Environmental > Aquatic > Freshwater... | reverse complement strand
ATAGTTAAGTCCACCTGATAGCTACTTTGTATATTATTATTATGCAGAAGGCTAATAAATTAAAGGCTTTTATAAAGTTTTTCAAAAAATTACAATATAAATGTAAAGAATATATCTTATCCCTATAAAATTCTTTACAAATCGCCGCCTCTTGCTCGCATATCCCAATCCAACCATTCGACGAATCGAACCTCATGCTAATAATTAGATTATAGTTTCTTCGTCCTCAATTTCTTTTATATCAGGTAATATCCACCTTTTCGTTGTTTCATTGACCCGAGCACCAGCAGCATAAAGTGCACCATAAATGCAGTCACCCTGAATCGGGCGACCAAGAATTGCCGAGGCCGATTTTATGATTTCGCGGGATTTCAGACCAGAAGAATCTGCTTGTTTTAACGCTTCGATAATGGCTTGTGTTGTATTCAAACGTCGTGGTTCACCCCACGTTGATAAAAACAAATAATCCCCAGACGATTTACCCATAAGGCCACTACGTTGAGCAACCGCAAAAAGCACCTCAGGACTTTTTAGACGCGAGGCGGGTTCGAAAACACCTTCAAGACAAGAAAAGATCTCACTGATGTGTATTCCATTATTTCGATCTCGTAATATTTTCTGAAGAACATCGATTAGCTGTGCTTGCTCATCTGCATTAAGTGCTAGATCACGGTCAATTAGCCCCCACAAACCGACTCCAACGTTAATTATCGATTCACTAGGAAGTATCTGAAAAGAATAACCAATACCACGATCATTTCGTAGTGTATCTTTAATTTCTGAATTTGATAAAGGCTTGCCAGCTTGTATCAACAGCGAAGTAACCGCCTGTCTTATATCAATTCGGCGCACAGCTCCACTAGAAATGCTGTTAGATTGAGTCCAAATGTTTCTTCCAAGATAATTAATCTCGTTTGAATCTTTGAGGACAATATTTAGAATGTAAATATTAAGGCGCCCGTCAAAATCCAGCCCTCGCTCATTCAAAATATCCACCAACTCGGGACATGACCATTGGCGATCACTGGCACCACAAAAGATGATTTCCAAGGCTTCCTCGCGAATCACTTCTCTTTCTTGATAATTCAAGGGGCAGTGCTTAATTACCCCGTAAACACCTCTGCCATAAAGAAGTACTATCTTACCCGTGGCGGTTCGACACATAGCATTTTGAACTAGCCGTACATCTATGTTTTTACCATACCGTTCTGATATGCGTTGTGGAATTTCAGAATAATGTAATGGTCGTTCAGATTCTAAAAGAATAGCCTCAACCAAGGCTTCAGCGCTCCGCCCATAACTAATCAACACTGGCTCATTGTCAGCATGCGGAGAAGAAAAATGCGCAAATTGCTTTGCAGCAACCCACAATTCGGAGCGTAATTCACCCCCTTTTTTGCCAAGCAAATCCTCAATGTGACGACGAGCCTCCGACAAACCCCATCCTTGCTTAACACCTTCTTCCAATAATCGCATGGCTTGTTTCAGCGTCTTATTCCATTCATCCTGAGATAATCTGGAAATAAACAATTGGCCGTTGCCTTGCAAGAGCGAGAATTCACAATCAAGAATATTTTTATGCTCGAGCAAATAACAAAACGGTTCTTCCATTTTCTCGATACCACAAAACCAAGCGTCCAAAATGGGCAAGCCATAAAATGGTAATGGATCATCACGTTCATCAAGTAATTTGGCGAGTTTTGCTCCTAAGCCATCTTTCCAAATTGAGTCGCAGCCTATTTTGGACATGCCACTGGCTTCAAGTTGGCGTACCCTTTCACGGGTGACCCCCATATCCTCACCTATTTCTTGTAATGTCAAAGACTCGGAGCCAAGTCCCATGCGGGCAACAACGGCTTTTTTATTCTTATCTGGCAAAGAGGAAACCGCTGCGACAATAATTGAAGCCAGTGTGTCTAAATTTCTAAACTCTGAGTTCAACCTAATTGCTGCGTTGTGTAACATAGGTGAGGCCGCATTATTCTCTGCATTAGAAAATGTCTGGCTTGGCGTAGTTAATGCCTGACCGCGTTCAATTGCCAGCTTTAATCGCAGACCCAGGTCTTGTAGTGAATTTATTCCAAAATTTGGAATATCCAACAACATCTGGGACGAAAAAGATGCTATATCACTAACAACATTAAACCCCTTTAGATTTAGTGCGTTGAATGTTCTATATCGAAGACCGAGACTTTCTAAAGAAACGGCCAACAACCAAGATGGTGCACAACGAATTAATGCCGCATGGTCGTCAGTATTATCAGTTATAGGTGTGAATGGAGGCATCTGAACCAGCGCACCTTGCTCAACTGAAGTATGACCAGAATTAATTGGTGGCAAGTTAATGGAGGAAAGAGCCCAATTAATATCTTGCAACGATTTTCTACCAAAGTTCGGCAAGTTATATAGATCGCTCTCGGAACACTGAATCAGATCGCCTATGCGAAAAATCCCTTTTTCTCTCAGGCAGTTGGCTGCACGTACTGGCAGCTTTAAATCATCCACAGAGCGCAACAAAACAGGATCAATTTCTGGAGTTTCCTCCTGCTCACCAACTAATTCGGTATGTTCCGTGGCGAATGCAGAAACTTGGCCGTCTGTTGTTGAATTAACCAATCCTATTTCTTCGGCAGATGCTTCATATCCCCAGCCATTCAAAGCCACAAAAAGGGGGATGGTTTCTGCTTCACCTATTGCCATTGGAGCACATGCGCTAATAGTCTCTAAAGCCCATCTCGCACTCGCCGATAAGAGCATTCGACCTTGAAAGTTTCTGGCGCACTGTGCAAATGACTCTGTTTCAGGTCGACCAAACCCAATATGAATAATGCCGGTTATATCATTTCGACCAGAATATGGTTCCCAAGCGTCACGCAAACTTTCTAAGTCGCGATGAACTGACGAATCGCACCCTGAAACTGAAAAAATTAATAGGTAAGCCCGTAGCGGTTGCATGCGTCAAATATCTTTTGCGTTTTCTTTGGCTTCAGCCAGCAACTTCGAAAAATCAATCTGCCCTTTTTCACTTTCGCGTGATAGTTCTTCAATACCCCACTCAGCTAACCGTTCTGCCCACCGATAAGGTGGCAAATTTTCGGTGTCCATTAGAAGGTTAATCGCCAAAGCAATTGATTGATCAGGATCAATCTGAGAAATACTATAAATGCCGGCAGATTTGGGTGAGCCAATTTCTGGGGGAACTATCCCACGTGAAAGCCCCAGAGCGATTCCAAAGCGATATGCGTCTCTCATCTCAGGGAAATGCTCTTCTTCTTGAAGCCGTTTAAGTTTTGCGTGAACTCGCTCGCTAAGACTAAATTTATTTAAATCTTCACTCGTGTACATACTCATCAACGCCGCTCCAATACTGAATGAGTTGGGGAAATTTCCTTGATTTCATATTGCCCGCCGATTCGGTGAGCCAACACGTTCAGATCATCGGAACCTCGAATCTCTCCATCATGGACGAACAAAATCAATTGGCTAGCTGAATTTGGCAAGTACCCGAGAATGTTTTTGCGATGTTTGGTATCAAGTCGCCCGAAAGGTGTATCCATTACAACTGGACCCGCTGGACGGCCGGCATGGCTTAACCCGGCAATAAGGGAAAGTGCAACAATTTGTTCAGCACCCGCACTGCGAAGCAAAACTTCGTGTCCGTTTTGGTCTAGTATCGTCAAACCGTAGTTCTCGTTAATCCGCAAGCCTTGGTATGCTGTTTGTGTGCTCATTGCCTTAAAAGCTTTACTAGCGTGGCTTTCTACCGTTTGCAGCGAAGCCTCGCTCAATCTTTCGATGCCCCGCAAGAAAGAAGCGTGAAGCTTTTCGCATATGCCAACCATTTGGGTTCCTCGAGCATTCCGATGAGAGTCATCAGGCTGCATTTGTTGTGAAAGGATACGAATCTCTCGATCCGCTTCATCAATTTTGTTTTTCCTATCTTCAACCTCGAGGTTCAAACGTGCCTCTTCCTTAAACACTACATCACGGCGTGAGCGCATTTTCATTATCGCATCGGTATCTGACCCTATGAGCTCTTTCTCTAATTCTTCAGTCTGATTTTCTATCTTAGTCAAATCATGTTCAAGGCGTGCCAAGTCTTTATCAACAACAGATAACGTCTCGCCTACGCCATGTCCAATAACTTTGCTTAATGCCTTTATTTGAACCGTAATGTCAGTAAGTCTTGAGTCATCTACGTCAAGTCCGAGCAGTTGAAGCCTTAACTGTTCCAGCTCCATTTCCTTAGCTTCACGTTTACCGGCCTCCAATGACTGACCACATGTGGGGCAAACTTGATTGGTCAAATATTGCCTAGCCTGCTCGGTGCGCAACTGGATACGATTTCTTTCCCTGTTTAAATCCATCAAACGTTGCTGCTCTTGAAATAAGGACTCTTGCTTTGCAATTAGCCTCGGCTCTAACAAGTCACGCCAAACCTGCCCAACCAATTGCTGGCGTTCGCTTGTTTTCTGCTTTATTTCCGCCTCAATCTCTCTGCATCTGGAACGACAGGAATCCAGCTTGCTTTTTTGACTATAAATCTTTTCCACCTTTTCCAATTCGTCATCAAGGGCCAATCTCGAATTACGGGCATCATCTAGTAGCGACCGTAACTTAACCAAATCATTTTCAAAACTTTCGCGTTTTGTTAGCCATCGCTGATGCCGTTCAGCGGTAGCCTCTAGCCCTTTTATTTTGCTAGCCTCAGTAGATTGTTGGTTTTGGGCTTGCTTGAGGATAGTTTTAATATGAAGTCCTCCATTAGTAAGAGCTGGCACACCCAGAACTTTTTCAATTTCTTTTTTTATTTCCTTGCCATGCTCGCTGCCTTCAATTAACAACTCTTCATATTCTTGGAGTAGCTCACCATCGAAGAGAAAAAAACGGGACACTTGTTCAGGTGCAAATTGATTGATTTCATCGTCGATTTCATTTCCAGGTATTGCTGCCCCATCCTTTTTCATGTGAATATCAACCTGAATATCTTCTGGACGCTCTGGTTTTGCCACCAGATTTTTCATTGTCGCCACACGACGCAAATCATATTGACTGCCATTCGCTTCAAATTCAATTCGGGTTTCCATTTTCCGTGCGCCTTCATTAACCGCCTCCCGGTTTAGCAGCAAATGCAGTGATATTTTGCGCAAGTGTCGGCCATAAGCATAACCATAAAAAGTCCAGCGAATGGCGTTTAGCAGGCTGGTTTTTCCGCGCATATTGTCACCAAAAACAATCAATGTGTTACGCGATTCATCTTGCGGAAATTCAAGAACAGCATCGCCTTTGTAAGGCATGAAATTGTGCATAGAAAGACGCTTGAGTTTCATTGAGCCCCCCTTTGAAAATTGCTAAGTTCTTCATCAATCAGTTTTTGCAATGCATCAATGGCCGTTTTGTCTTCATGACTAAACTGATGAGTCTTCTCAATCTGATAAATCGCCTTAATTAGCTCTGTCGGCAAATCAGGTGCTTCCTCACGAGCAGCGTCAAGCAATGCTTCCAATGCCATATCTTTTGTTGTGTCGATCATTATTCCTCCTCTTCCTCTATTCCAATATCTCCAGTTTCTTCTGGATCAAAACCCATCTCACGAGCAATTTGCCGTAATTCTGCGCCAGCCGATTTATTGAGTGCTGAGTTTGAAAACTCAATCGCACGTAAAAGTTCTGATTTCAACAATGATAATTGTTCTGGCTCGTCGTCCACGCTGACAGGAACGACAATGGCATCGTGAATAATTGCCAAATGCTTACCTGGGGCTTTTCTTAAAACACGCCCCCGGCGCTGGATGAATTGCCTGGGATTTTGTGAAGACGCCAAGATCAACGCATGGGATACCGCAGGAATATCCACTCCTTCGTCTAGACACTTTATCGAAACAAGGACACCTCCAAACTTGCGAAACCAATCAAGTGTTGCATCCCGATCCCCGTCCATGCCGGAATGGTATTCAACTGGCTCTATTCCCTCAAGCTTGAGCTGCTGCATTGTTTCACGTAATTGCTCTACATCTTCACAGTATATTAGCCAGCCTTGGCCAGCCTCATAGTATTCCTTGATAATCTGTGCTGCCAGGTGGGGCTTGCCAGATGCTTTTTTTGCAACCCGCGAACGCTGAATAAGCAACATCTTAATGCGTTCGGATAACCTTGTTTCCCCTTCTGCATTTTTTAACTTAAGTATTTCTATTCCAATCTGACGTGTAAATCCTTTCCAAGCGTCCGCCTCATCCGCAGTGAGGCGGATTGAATGGGGATGATATTCATATTCGACCAATCGACCTGATTTGACTGCATCAGAAAGGGTAATAGGTGGAGGAACAACAGGGCCAAAATAATCGAATATTCTGGCAGTTCCTTCTGGATCGCCATATCGCTTCGGGGTCGCCGAAAGCCCTAATCGAAGCCCTGCGTCTATTTGTAAACACCGTGAGTTGTACGAACTGCCAATCTGGTGAACTTCATCAGCAATCAGCATCAAATGTGAGCCTTGACACAAGCATTGCATGAAAGCATCGGTGGCTGCCGTCTGCATAGTCGCGATAATCACCCGAGGGCCAGTTGCATAAGGTGAACTCAAGCCTTTTATTCGCCCCGGCCTTTTCCATCGGTTATGTCCTGCCCCAGCAAGAACAATAACGGCATCGGGCAATTCTATTTTAACTTCTTCAGTCCATTGCTCAAGCAATATGCGGCTTGGCACGAGAATCAAAACGGGCAAGTCTTTATTTAAATGGCTTCGTGCCGCCTCAAGGGCAGTAAAAGTTTTGCCGCTGCCCGTGGCATGTTCAAAAATCCCTCTGCTTCCTTGTTTACGCCAGGATTCAATTGCATTGATTTGATGAGGCAATGGATCGCGTTTGTTTGTGTGCGGAGTGGGAACGGGCGTAGGTACCAAATGCTTTTCAGCTTCGTCGAGACTGCCGAACGCTTCCTTGCAAAGGCAATGGTGTACCGCATCAGGAAATGGCAGTGTTTGTACTTCCGGTGTATTACCTGCCCAAAGATTGTCGAAGTTTACTTCGTGACGGGCGGACCTTTCCTCTTCAATGCTGTGTCGCCAACTGCAAAAGACTTCAATAGATTCAAAATTCCCTTGTGGATGCCAGCCGCTCCAAGACTCATTGGCAGAGCCAATAAAGCTCACACGATTATGTGCTTCATCAATAAATACACCGATTTTTTCGTGGTACAGCCCTTGTGAAGGCTTGCGAATAGCAATTTTAATTTCCAATGCCCCAACTGCCACAAGCGTCGCCAGCACCCGCGTTGGATATTTTGTATCAGGATTAGCAAGCAGGCGTTCTATCTCGTCAATTAACTGGGCAGAAGCAATTTCTTCTCTTTTTAAATAACCCTCGCGAATTGTTTCTGTGTCATTTGCATCCAACTCCGGAGAGCAAACAAGTTGAATCTTTCCACCCCGTCGCGCGAAATCAATGACTGCCATACCTGCGACAAGATACACACTCGAACGAAAGTAACCAACCGCTCGTTTATACAGAATGGATTGGTGCAAACAAGGGGTATATAAATCCATAATAGGATCACTCGATCCTGTGCGATATTCTGTTTGCAAATTTAAGCTTGCAAGTCCCTGTTTCTGCTTAAGCATGTATGGTTATTTCAAGATATTATTACGATTCAGTTCTTTCACGATCAATCCGTGGCAGAGACTCATTCAATTGATGTTCCTTCACACCATATTTGTAGGCATTGTATTGCCAGATAACAAACTGTTCCAATAATAGTGCGTTTTTGCGCTTTAGGCTTTCTATTTCACTTTGCAGTCTTGCAATGCGCTCCCCAGCCATAGTTAAATTACTAGGCTTAGGTGTAATTGGCCCATGAACTTTAAGTGTCGACTTCTTTGAACTGTAAGCCTCCTTTATAAGTTTATTTGCATTTAATGACTGGCGAGTCGGATTTTTCCCTATAACAGGTGCAGATGCTTCGCATATACCCTCCCATGTTAACTTTTCTTCCTTCCAAGCATAGATGATGCTGAGAATTGCCTCTACATCAGTCTGCGTTAAATGTTTAGCCAAGACCACCTCCCAGAAGCCAGGTCATATCATCCAAGAGCTTCGCTTCCTCAGGATTATCCAGTTCATTTTTTGAAAGCTTGTACTCGATAGCTCTATGTAGCGGACTGAATGATTTATCGTTGCGCAGCTTAATCTGAGCACCATCCTCTAAACCTGGATTTTCCAGAATCGAGACTAGCTCCAGCAGTCGTTCCATAGTATTTTTATGATATTCGTACCATCGATCAGCTCCAGCAGATCCTTCACGGATAGCATTTTCTGCTGCCTGAAATTGTTGCTCAACTGTACTCAATCGTGCTTTGATTCTTATGATATTTTCAGTATCGCCCTTTAGGCAGACCTGCTCATGGCAATTTAGACAATCCCTGTACTTTTCACAGGGCGTCATTGTGTAATCATGAACACACACGCCGAACTCTGTCACATGAACGGCACCTTTTTCCATGGTATTGAATTCCTGGATAGTGATTGGTAGTTGCTTATCGATTTCACCTGAAGGCCCGAACAGCGTTAACGATGTGTCCAACGCCTCAGCTTTAGCCACCATCTCGTACTCGCTCATATGATTATAAGTGCGGTTCTGCTTTTGGTCAGCGCGTCCAGACCATTTGGCAATTTCTAACTGCGATAAACCACCACGTTGGGCAAAAGTATTAAGCAAATGACGAGGTTGATGTGAAGTCACCTTGATTCGCGTTCCATCAGCAGCAAGATAACCATATCTATCAAAAATACTCTGATGTGCGATATTTTTTAGATCCTCTCTGGGGGATAAGTCATTGTTAAAAGCAGTGCCGTTAGGACACCAAAGAATGACTGAATTAATACGACGGCCACCGCTTTTACCAATCAAACCTCTTCGCATACAGAATAATGCATTGCTGTATTTAATCTTTTTTTCTCGATTCAACCAAGGAAAACCTTCTGGCTGTCTTAAAAGTGCATTTTTCCAAAGGCTATTGAGAGTATGTATGCCATCTTTCTCTTCTAGTCCATTATTTGATAATGAATTTTTGTAATTGACGTCTAATGCTTGGCAAACCTCCTTCATAGTAAGCGGGTGATCATCGGCTACCTTAGGGCAGTGCTCATGCCGATAAAATTTATCCTGATTCGTTTCAATCCACTTTGCAAGCTTTCTCGATTCTTCGGTTAGTTGTGTGAGTCGCTTGATCGCTTCCTTAGCAACACCAACCATTTCGTTTGGAATCCATTTTATATCGGCACCGAATCCCTTTCCCGCGTAAAAACGCCATCCATAACGCGACAACCCTTTAGAATCAACTTCTTCCACCTCACAGTCCACGGGTAGCTCCAACACCTCTGAAATACGAGACGGAGCGCACATCAGCATTGCGAATGTACAAGACGTAAAAATGTCTTTAGGGTCTGTTGGACCAATAGAAAAAATTTCGGACAGTGCCATTAGTGCTTCTTCAGAAGGTAATTTTTTTTCTCTTCGTTCTTTGGCCTTTTGTCCAGTTTGAGTAAGACTACCTCTATGCGCTATAGGGTTTCTCCACCCGCTCAGATCAGCTGTAATCAGCTTTTTTGATGTAACAAACTTGGCGAGTCGCTCCAACTCCCTGCCACCATCATAATTGGCCCCACTTAAATATCTGTCCCTCATGAATTGTGATGCTTTATCCAAAATGGGCATGGAAAGATTATGAATGCTTGCAGGAACACTACTTTGAAGTAATGCAGCCTCAATCGTCCGAAGGGCTTTCAGCTCGTTTTTAGTTACAGTTGGTCTATGCCCCTGTTGATACCGAAGGTAGGCTTTTGCAAAATCAATAAAACTGTCATCCAGTTTATTGACTTCACCATTAGAGCATGATTTAGCACCAAGCTTGGAAAAGCTTCCTACTTTAGACCACCTCCAGTTATCCCAATTCAAATCACTACCAAAAACCGTGAGATCCGTTTTGCACTTACAAACAAATTCCAGCAAATTGCGTTCGGCATCAATTTCTGATTTCGGTTTAAAATGAAATATTTCAGCCATTTACTAACTCTTTCCGGCGTATAGCGCATCGCTGAATTACATCGGCAACGGCAAGAATACTGCGGTCATTAACGGCGGCTATTTGTATATCCCCCGTTAGCTCAAGCAACCTCTCCCTTTCTGCGATTAATTCTTCATAGGCGATTTCATGTGGACCATCCAACCAGGGCTGAAAGTGCATACAGGTATAACAGGGGATTGGGACATTTGCCCCACAAAACCCATAACTGCCACAGGTTCCTAAGCCTTCTCTATCCATTTTGATGCGGCTATTGAGGTCATTACCTCGTTTAGCATCAGATTCCGTGTCCACAAGAACACCTGCAAAAGCTTGCGCATATGGTGCAAGGTAATGCCCAACAGCTTGATCGATTTTTTCGACATGCTCGGGTATATTTTTTGTATACACTCCCGCAGTTTCTGTATTTGAATGGTCAAGCAGTTCAGCAATGACCATTACCCCAAAACCTTCTCGTGCGGCTCTAGTGCCAGTGGTATAACGAAATCTAACTGGTGAGATGTTCAACAATTGCCCAGTGCGCTCAGAATGTATTCCGGCCTTTTCGGCTATCCGCTTACATGTTTCTGAAACTTGCTTACTCTGAATATGAAATAGATCAATCTTTAGGGAACCCCTTAACGATAATAGTGATTCAATTTTTGAAAGCTCGCTTAGATCAGGAAACAAAGGCAACTCCAACCGATCCATTTGCGGCAATTCAAAACCAAGCATATTTTCGACTGATTGAACCACATGCACCACTTGTGCATTCAGGATTACCCAGAGTTCTTGTGTAATAGCAATCTGCTTAAATTGTCCACGAAATTTCGTTGCTCGCTGCTTTGCCCGTGGTATATTTAGCAAATAGATAGGCTCTCCTTTTGTATTTGAACCATTCAGGACGTCTTTTAAGCGTAAATGAGAGATTTGGATTGGACGCCGACCTGTATTGCTAGTTACCAACCCTAAGGCCAAATCTGTAAGTGAAATTGCATCTCTTTCGTAGGCTTGTACAGCTCCCTCATTAAATGCTTGAAGCTCAATGT
>Ga0066427_1000324_pt1 | contig 11726 bp, 7 predicted proteins | sample LakWasMet39_LOW7_2_FD_59515 | JGI IMG/M metagenome (GOLD analysis project Ga0066427, IMG submission 59515) | Freshwater sediment methanotrophic microbial communities from Lake Washington under simulated oxygen tension - Sediment Metagenome 39_LOW7 | ecosystem: Environmental > Aquatic > Freshwater... | reverse complement strand
GAGACTTTGGCAATAATGTCGGTGGATTCCTGCTCATTGAATCCCATGTCGACCAGATCCGCCGCCTCGACGCCTTCGAAGGCCGCCGGCGAGTTGATACCGTTGGTCACCAGACGCTCCGCGATGGTGGCATCGAAGCCAAAGGTTTCGGTGAGCAGACCGATGGCCTGCGCCCGCGGGTCGACGGCGGTGGTCTTGAACTCCTCGATGTCGAGGCGCCAGCCCACCAGACGGGAAGTCAGGCGGGCATTCTGGCCCTTGCGTCCGATGGCGACCGCCAGGTCGTCATTTACCACCCGGATCAGGATGCGCTTGTTCTTCTCATCGAGCAAAATCTCGCGGGGCACGGCCGGCTTGAGTGCCTCGATGAGCATTTCCTTGGTGTCGGCGTGATACGGGATGATGTCGATTTTCTCTCCGCCGAGTTCGCGGACGATGCTCTTCACGCGGGCACCCCGGGCTCCGACGCAGGCACCCACCGGATCCACCTTGGGGTCGGTGCTGGTGACCGCGATCTTCGTACGGTAGCCGGGTTCACGGGCAAAGGCCTCGATCTTGACGGTGCCGTCTGCGATCTCGGTGACTTCCAGCTCAAACAGGCGGCGGACAAACTTGGGACTGGCGCGGCTGAGAATGATCTCCGGGCCGCGGCTGCTGTTCTCGATTTCGAGCAAAATGCAGCGGATGCGCTCGCCGGGGGCATACTCTTCGCCGGGGACCTGTTCCTTGCCGGGCATGACCGCCTCAGCCTTGCCCAGATCAACAAAGAGGTCGTTGCGTTCACGGCGTCGGACGGTGCCGCTGACGATATCGCCGACGGAGTCCTTGAAGTCATCGTAGATGCGTTCCTTCTCGAAGGCCCGCAGCCGCTGCATGATCGCCTGGCGCGCCGTCTGGGCGGCGATGCGACCGAGATAGGAAGGATCAATCTCCTTCTCAATGGTATCCCCGATGACGGCACCAGCTTTGAAAATCTGCGCCTTTTCGATGTGGATCTGCAGCTTGGGATCAGCCACCGAATCAACAACTTTAAGCAACGACCAGGCCTTGAGCTGCCCATTCTTCGGGCTGATCTCAATCTTGAGCTCCTGGCCGGAATTGATGCCCTTCAGGGCGGCCGTCTTGATCGCGTTGACGATCGTGGAGATCATGTCGGCACGTGGAATGCCTTTCTCCTTCTCCATGTATTCGAGGACGGACAGGATTTCGCTGCTCATGGTGTGTTTGGATTAATGGGAAAAAAAAAGCGGACCCGAGGGCCCACTTTTAGAAAGTGAACTAGTTGTTGGAGGGTGAAGATATTGAACCGTCAGAAGCATTGTCAAGCCCCCGGCAAGGTTTGTGAAGATCAGCCACTTGCACGCAAGTCACGTTCGGTCATCCAATCAAGCAGGCCTTGGCCCCAGCCGTGGCAAAAGGCGAATGCCCCTCGGCCGGCCACACCGAGCATCGCCAGCCCCTTCCCCAGATCAAACGGCATATCTCCCATGAACCAGTGGAACCACAGTGGTTGCAGGTCTCGTCCGGTTGAAGCGGCGACCAAAGGTAAAAAGCCATCGCAAACCAGCGTGTCCAACCGGCTGCCTCCAACCGTGTCGCACAGTACTTCAACCGAGAGGCGTTCGCGCAGGCCAGTCATGCCGAAGCTCTGCCTGACTCGCACCGTGTTGTTATTTTGGTCAGGCACGACCTCGGGAAGAGTTTGAAGAAGCATCCGAAGGACTTCGGGCCAATCCGGCCGCCCTTTCACCCAGGTCTGGTATTGTCGCAAGCGCAGCCGGGGATGATTGGCCGGCCGGACACCCTGCAACTGCCACCGGCCAGCCTGCTCGGCATAGAGAGCCTCGGTATCCATCGCCCCGACCCACGTCGCCAAAGGCCGTCCGGTGGCCAGACCCAGCATGGGGGCCCGGTTCCGCCTATATCCGAGTATCTCCAGCGCTGTCTGGTGAGCGGCGTCTTCCCAACCGACCTTCGCAATACGGAGCTCCGCAAAATGCCGCTTCATTTTCCAGCGGGCCGAGGCCCGGGTCCTCAGGAGATCGAGCAAATCGGGCTTGGTCAGGGCGGCCAGATCCGCAATCCGCTCGGCGGCGTCGCGGGCCGTAAGACTTTCCAAGGCCTCATCCGAGGCGTGCTCCTCCAGGCTGCGTTGAAGCAAGGGGAGCAGGACCAGCGTGGGAATCTCCCGCCCATCGCCACTGCGGGCCGGCGCTTCGGTGGCCGATGGCGGGAATAGCACGACATGCAAAACCACATTGTCATAGGCGCGGTCCGCCGCGTGGCCATGGGCGCGCCAATCGGAAACATTAAAATGCACCTCAATGTCTCCGTTCACGGGGAATCCGTCGACGAGCAGGCGGGCAGCACGAAAATCGGGTCCGCCGAGCAGGTTCCAGGCACCGGGCGTCCGGATCACGAGAGAACGTCCGTCCTGCAAAAACAAGGCCCGGTGATCAAAGTCCCGGCGCAGCCAGATCTTCTGCACCACCCGCTCGGCGATGGTGAAGGGACCATAGAGGCCCTGCATTTCCTGCACTTGTTGATAAATCGCAGCCATGTGGACAATCCGGTCGCATGGCCCCACGACGTGTTTTGCAGACTCGACACAGCGACATTTTTGCCAACGCTGCGAGCCGAAATTGGCTCGCCGGTCAGCAATACGGAAGGGTGGCAGAGTGGTCTATCGCGGCGGTCTTGAAAACTGTTAGCTTTCTGCTCTCAGAGTGAAGCCAAGAGGGGCAATAATGGCATTTCCGGCAGTAACGGCGGCGTTTCTGGCAATTTTTGGCAACAATTAGCCCGGATGCAGAACGGAGCCGATTTCCCGCCACTGCTTCCGAAACACAGGCTTGCTCAACTAGGCACCCATCGCATGAATCGACTTCTAAACTTGGTGGGGTGGCAGAGTGGTCTATCGCGGTGGTCTTGAAAACCACTGAACCGCAAGGTTCCGGGGGTTCGAATCCCTCCCCCACCGCCATTACTTCAAGACTTCAGCGCAAGCTCTACGCATGGCATCAGTCAACTGGGCTTCAAAACTTGTGTCATCGATCCTTAAACCGGTATCAGGTTCGATACGATTGATGTGGTTGCGGGAATGAGGATTCGAGCCCTTGAAATTGCGGGCGACAACTTTTCCGCTCTGCAAAAAGGCAATTGGCTCAAGGAAGGAATAGAAAACAGTTAGCGCCCCTATTTGCATTTGAACTAGATTAGTCGTCTCGGAAGGTCGCAGCGTGATAGGGAGATTCATTTTTTCTTTGGAGCTTTCTGAAAGAGTTGAGGGCTAGGCACCGCTGCCAACCGGGTTACAATCCAATCACCATCAGCGCCGTTTTTCCTGATTTCGCAGGTCCAAGGCTGGTAGTTACTCACAACCCACTGGCGAAGGGATCTTCCATTTACACCTTGGACGGTTGCTGACTGGCCAACCGCGAGCCCTTCGGGATAGGCTGAGGTGTCACCGGCTAACTTCACGGCAAGATACGTGCGCTGTGGCTTTGCATATTGGAGTCTCAGTGCGTCTGAGTATTCCATTTTCAACTCCACGAGACGGTCACCAAGCGATCCAGTAATTTTTACGCGAATACCGAAACGATAAAATTTATTGCTGACATTTTTCGTCACGGCCCCGCCGCCCGTGAGTCGGCATTGAGCACCGATGGTTTTTTTCTTCAGGTAATCCGCAGCCTCCTTAACGGTCTTGAAGGAATACATCAGGCATCTGTGTAAGCATAGGTTGCTTAGCAATCGAGCTTCAATCCAGCGCGCTATTGACCCCAAAAAGGGATTCAGGCATAAAATTTCGGAAGTCCAATGCCTGAGATTCGCCTCTACGGTAAGAACCCCAAGAAGGTCATGCCCGGTCTTTCCCGGAGCTACTGGACGGACATCAAGACGTGGAAGGACGCTCGGAAGAAAGCGACTGGTCGCTATCCTACGACGATCAATGTCACAACGAAGTCGGCAAACTGGGGACGCGAGCTTAGCCCTATCGTCATCGGTCCTGTCGATACTTATAGAGAAGCCGGGCGAATGTTGACCGCCGTCAATGCCGAGGTGGCATGGCAATACAGCAAGATTTACAGCCATGCAAATACGGCGGGAACGCTCACGCCGTTAAAATTCCAGAAAGCCGACGGTTCGCCAAATGCCGCGTGGTTTAGATGGCGGGATGCGGCGTGGACCAATCCGCGTTTCGATCACAGGCACAAGGACTTTAAGGCCTTCAAAAGTTTGGTTCGCCGCGCCTTCCCAAAACACTCGAAGGTTGCAGCTTGGTATTGGGATGGCCGTGTTATCACCGATCCGGTTCAAGCACGCCGAGAGATTTACGCGACAGTCTACACTCAGGCCGTTCAGAAGTCCCCCGCTTTTCAGCGGCTCCGCGACGTGCTCAAAACCGGCGACTTGGTAATCTACGATATTGATGGCTACGACTATGTCGCGTTAGGCCTGAGCCCAGACGACACGATCCAAATCCTCGAACATTCCTGGGGACACGGCCTACTCCTTACGCTTTTGCTTCAAGGTATTGATCCGACCAAGCTGGCCGGAACGGTTAGCGGCATCAAAGCAGTGTTAGGGCCCGTAAAGCCCGCGCCGGTTTCGACAATTCCGCCGGCAGACCGCATTACTTTCACGAAGGCCGCGCTACCATACGGTTGGCTTGGGAATATGGCTGGAGGCTTTCCAATTGAATATAGCGGGAAAACCTACGGCTCATCCGAAGCGCTTTTTCAGTGCCTGCGCTTTCCGGACTGCCCGGAGGCTCAAGCTGCGATCTCAGCGCGTAAATCACCGCTCTTTGCCAAGAAGGTGGCCGGGCCGTTCAAGGATAGACTCAAAGTTACACTCCGTGATCAGAGTGACCTCAAACGAATGCGGCTCTGCCTCGTGCTGAAATTGCGTGACAACCGGCAATTGATCCCAGCGCTGCTTGCGACCCACCCCAAAACAATCGTCGAAGACTGCACTTCTCGGCCCAACGACGTGGAGATCGACAATAGTTCGGTGACGCATCCGTTTTGGGGTGCTGTTTTGAATGGGGACAGTGTCACAGGCGAGAATGCACTTGGGAAACTATGGATGGAGATTCGCGAGGAGTTGCGGACGAACGGTCGTGCGTTGGCGCTGACGCCCGCGGGCAGTGAGGTCGTGGTTGAACGGGATGCCCCAATGGGCAAAGCTGCTTTTGCACCGCTACTTTCTCTTGCTGATGCCCCTCTGACTCCTGCGGAGAAAAGGAACTTGGATCGCCTCGAAAGCAAGATTCTGGCAGGGAAGAAGAAAGTGGAGGATGGCTTCGTCGAAATGGTTGGGGCTATGTGGGCAATCTATCAGGATCGTCTTTACCGAGAGAACGGCCGGACCTTTGCGGAATACTTTCGGCAGAAGTGGAAATTCGAGCGCGCCCATTCCTACCGGCTCGTGCACTGTGGTCGTCTTCTCCAGAGTATGAAGCGAGAGGCACTCAAAGGTTTCACCAAGCAAGCACACTTCCGACCGTTGCTCTCGCTAGCTGACGACGAAAGGATAACCTCAGCTGTGGCGCGAATCGATGCATGGCGAGAGAAGATCCCAAACCTGGAAATCACCCCTTCGCTTGTCGAGGCCGCGAGCCTTCTTGAGGTGCCCGTCGCATTCACGCCATCCGCCACACCGGCCAAAGTATCGACGGTCGATGTCGTTTCGCTCCTCCAAAAGGCAAAGACAGAGCTAGCAAAGAAACCAAATCACGGTGATGCGATATTCAGGGATTTGGAGCGCGAAATCACTGAATTGGCACGAATACGAACGACCGGAATCGCGTGGACTGACGCAACGTGGAATCCACTACAAGGGTGTCGGAAGATCAGCGCCGGCTGCCAATTCTGCTATGCTGCGACGCTGTTGGCTACCAGGTTGAAGGGTAGATACCCTGGAATCGCGGATAAGCGTTCCAATGCCCCAAAAGGTTCATCGCCCTACGATTTCACCGGCGAGGTTACATTATTGGTCGATGCGCTTTCTGAGCCTATCAATCGAAAGCACCCGACCCGCTATTTCGTCAATTCGCTATCGGATCTGTTTTTTGATGCCGTTCCGGACTGGTTCATCGATCAGGTATTTGATGTGATGGAACGTGCTTCATGGCACACTTTCCAAGTGCTCACCAAGAGGCCGGATCGCATGGCGAACTACACCGAAAAGCGCTACGCCGACCGAAAGCCCGCAACGAACGTCTGGCTTGGAGCGACAGTCGAAAACCAAATCGAGCACGACCGCCGTATACCGCACCTTAGGCGAGTAGTAGCCGCCACAAAGTGGCTCAGCTGTGAACCACTCCTCGGTCAAGTAACGCTAGATCTTGCCGATATATCGTGGGTAATCGTCGGGGGCGAATCGGATTCGGGACGCAAGATGGAGAAGGCATGGGCCACGAATATCAGAGCACAGTGCCGAAGGGCCAAGGTGCCGTTCTTCTTCAAGCAGTGGGGCGACTTTGGTGAAGACGGGAAGCCCAACCGCAAGCCAGCCAAACCCGAAACACTGGATGGCAAGGTTGAGCACGCCTACCCCACCTCCGTGAACTAAGGGAGCATTGGCTGCTCCCGCTTGGGCGTCAGATGACGCCGCACTCACGAAAGCTGTAATATCCCCGCCCTAGTGGATCAGCCTTGGCATCGCCGCAAACCACGTGGTCCAGCAGGTCGATATCGATGATTTTTGCTGCGTCCCGCAGTTGACGGGTGACTTGGACGTCGGCGGCCGAAGGTGCCGGATCGCCTGAAGGATGATTGTGCGCTACCACGAGAGCCGTAGCGCCAGCCAATATGGCTCCGCGAAAGACCTCGCGTGGCGCAGCCAAAGCGCTGGTCGCGGTCCCAAGCGAGATCATGTGCCTGCCGATAGGGTGATTCTTGCGATCCAGATACACGGCGTAGAAAGCCTCCTGGACCGGATTCTCCTCGAAGGCCGAGCGAAGGTATTCGGCCACCTTCGCGGGAGTATCCAATTTGATTTCTTCACCGAGGCTAACGAGGGAGTAGACAATCTTGGCTTCGTAGACACGCATGATTTTGCGCTCACCCATTGCGCAAAGCGTGTGTCCCATGTGGGCCTTATCGCCTGCTAACGGCAGAGCGCCCGTTCTGCATGGCCGAAAAGTCAAGCGGTGGATGGAGTGCCGAAGCGGCGGCTTTAGCCGCAACGAGGGGGAAACGGAATGATTCCGCGCAGGTGGAGCCCGCAGGGACTACCTTGACCGGCCATACAATAAGGGCGTCCGGACGGGGCAGTTGCTAACCTGATCGAGCGTAGCGAGCATACGTTCGCCGGCGAAGAGCTAGTTGTCGTTGAGAAGCAAAGCCTCGGAAACGTCAGCGACGCCGAGCCTGACACGAGCGGTCGCTGAGGATTGGCAGAGGTGCAGCACCGGCAGCCAACCGCAAGCGTCCGAGAGTGCCGCGTTCGATCTCCGGCCAAAAGGGGGCCGAAGCCCCCGTTCCTAATCTTGATTAGGAAGCATCAGCGTGAGGACAGGACTGGCATCATCACCGGCGCCACAGTGAAGCTTCAACCGGTGGATATGACCTGCGATGAAGACCTCAAAATTGATCAGATCCGGTTGCTTGGCTCGCTGGATGGCGAGTTTCGCCATGCCTGAAATATCGTGGCAGATACCGGCGACATCTTGCCCTGGCTTTCTCAACGCTACCTCAACGATCGCCCAGACCTCGGCAGTGCAAGCAAGGGGGTATTTCCAGTGTTGGCGAATGATGTCGATGTGCGAGAGGTCAACCAGGACGCCGTCTTCTATGGCCTGACGGCGCGTGTAGGTGTAGATTGGTTCCCCAAAGGTTTCGTTACTCATGTATTGCGCTCGCTGGGGAGCGTTGGTGTGTGTCGCACATGCGACCTGATCACCTGCTGCCCGTTTGAGCGGCAGCTTCTCCAAGGCTTGAGTCACAGCGCCCGAAGTGCCGAGGCAGGGGCTCGCCCCAACGAGGGGGAAACGCAGGGAAAGCGAGGTGGAGCCGCGCAGCGGACTACCTTGACCAAGCCTTACAATTGGAGAAACGGACGGGGCAGTGGCTAACCCAATCGAGCGAAGCGAGCATCTGTATTGTGACAGTCCGCGAACCGCAGCGGAGAACTACGCCGCGTAGATCGACGCGAAGGTGAGCGATCTGTCACTCCGAAATCATACTACGACAAGGCGTTGCTCACAGCTTTCTCCGAGCCATCAGGATCGAGTGGATATCTACTTCTGAAAACCAATTGGAAATTCGTCCCAAGTCCGTCCGTCCAAAATCCGGTCCGGAGACTTGTGACTGGTGCCAACCTGTTTGATGAAAAACGGAATTCGATTGGCCACAGCAAAATCACGAACTGCCCGCGCCCAGTTTAGATCCATCGGCCGGGCGCGATGCCCAGTCTCGGACCCAAGCACTACCCAAGACACGGCCGCATAGCTTGAGAGGTCAATCGCCCCGAGCATGGGTTCGATCATCACGAAACGATGCCCCTGAATTTTCAATAGATGTGGCAAGCGAGCATCCGCCAGCGCCTGATTTTCTACTGAAACGCCGCAGGCGATATGATTGGGAACACCCTTGGGATATCGCCGCCCCATGAACTCGGCCATGCGCGCTGCGCGTTTTGACCAAAGCACATACTTGGTCTCATCCAGAGGCTTGTTCTTTGCGCTACGCGCGGCGTTGAGCGTCACGCGCTCTGCTGCAACTGCATCAACAATCTCCAGCACTTGCGAAATCTCGGTGTCAGAAATCTTGTCCCAAAATAGGTCACCGTGCTGAATGACGCCTACTATACCCTTCTTGGGTCGCAAATTATCGGCAACCAAGCGAGGGGCCAAAACCTTGTGTGTTCCCTCGACCAAATCCGCTGGAAGATTGCCGAGGCGCTTTTGCCACGGCATGATACCATCGAACCACCAGCAATCACGGCAACCGGGTGAGTAACGCTGGCAACCGACAACTGGATTCCAGTCGGTGGTAAGTATGTCGCACGGGTTGTCTTTGGCCATCGTTGGTGAGCGGCATCGCCACAATTATTCCCAAGTCTTCGTCTTGAAACCGAGACTGTTAGCATTTTCTGAGACGGCGCGCTTTACCTGGTCGGATACTCCCTTGGGAAACTCAGCGCTGATTTCTACTGTGATCTTCACGTTCGCGTTTGGGTCGGATACCAGCGCCGCGACGACTTCCTCGGCGATCTGCACGAACCGCATTTTGGCGGTGGCAGCGCTTACTTCCGTAGAGCCGTAGAAAGCGCGTGCTTTGGGTTGCGCACTTCCAGCACTTCCCGGCGGTTCAGCAACCGCCGGAGCCGCGCCGTTCCCGGCCGTAGGATAGTTGCCGGCAGGAGGGCTAGCGGTGCCGATCTGTGAGGAGGCCGTTGATGCCGCAGCCGCCTTGGCTGCCAGCGTCGCCTCGAATTTCTTCGCTGTATCCGGTTCGATTAGGAGCAACGTGTCGTCTAACTGGACGTTGCTGTCGCCGAATTTAAAACCCTCGTATTCGTCGCCATTTTGGGCGTAGGCCGTGCCGAAGAAATCCTTAGTCGCGGCACCCTTCGCGATAGCCTGCGCCAGCACATCCCTACTCTTCAAGCGCGGCAGGTAGAGGTAGCGCTGAGAGTCTTCCCAGAATGCCAGTGCGCTTACGGCCGGCTTATCTGCCTTCCAATAGAGTTCCCTCAACTTGGTGCGCAGATGAACAGGCGACCACGTTGTGATGATCAGCTCATTCTCCTGACAAACGCGCTCAATTTCAGCGGCGTAGGCATTGCCGCCGGGATTGAGCGCGAAGCTTTCGACGGTCGGCACTTTGTCGGTTGGCAGCGTCATCAGTGGGCAAAGAAGCCACTTGTAGCACTCCCGCGCGACGCGCGGCAGGACCTCCTCTGCTGTCTGCTGTTCTTTCTTGGCCTGCTGCTCCTGCAGGCGGTCGATGTTTAGCCGGCCTTCCTTCACATCATCGACAATCGAGCCCCAAGCCAAAGCTGTGCGCATGCAGTCGCGCAACCGAGCCAGCGCGCCCTGATCTGCGCACACACAAACCAGCCGGTTGCTGCGATAGCGTGGTTTGGTCCCGTTGTTACGGACGATTTCAACGACTTCATCGGTCGCGAGTCTTGCGTCGCCCTTGGCATAGTATTTTTCCGGCGGCAGGAAGATCAGTCGCAGTGCCCCGTCGTCCGGGATGTCAACGTGCGGCGTGAAGACATGCACGCCGTCAAACCCACCCCCCGCCCCGGCGAGTTTACGCAGCACCTCGGCCAACTTGCCCCGCACCTCGTTTTGTTCGTTGAAGCGTGCTTTACGGTCTTCCATCTCGCGCCGAAGATTTGCGCGCGTGTCGAACCAGAAGCGCGTCGCGTCTTGGGCCTTGTCACCGGACGCATTCAAGTAGTGTAGCCGATCCGCAAGCCGCCCCAGCGCATCCGCGTAGGTCGAGGCGGTTTGTCCCGGCTGAAGGCAGCCGAGCAACACACGGGCACGATCCAAGCCGCGAATGCCCTGCTTAGTTCCGGCAGCAGACGGGGCACTTCCGAGGAAGAGCGTGCGAGCGACGCGGCGGGCGGCGTTCACGGCACCGAAACGCGGTTCCTTGTTTTCCAACTCAGTAGTCTCGGCGCGGTCGCCATCAATGTCTTTGTCGAGCACGGCATCCCAGCCGGGAGCGAGGTAGTAGGTCAGTTCATTGCGTGTGCTGCCCTCATACAACGGTAGGCTGCCGGGCATGATCAGAAGGTCGCTATTGTTGTCCTTCCACAGGCGGTAAATCACCTTCGCCATGAGTTTGAGCACGCCGCGCGTGCGCTGGAAGCCCTCCAGCGTAGTCCAATCCTCGTAAAGGCGGTCGAAGACTTCCGGGTGAATCGGATAGGCTTGAACTAGCCGATTGAAATAGCGGGCCTCTTGGGTTTCACTGGGCAACTTCGCACCCTCGGCAACATAGGCCTGTGCAAACGCGCGACAAACGGCGTCCCTGGCTCCGGTATCACCGACCGACTCAAACAAACGGCGGCGAACGATCTCGAAAGCTTCCTCAGTCGCAACAGGTTTCCAGAGCGCTTGAACGCGCCCGAAAGTCTTCTCCAAGGCCTTCAGCGCGCTGACGCCCCGCTGACTGCCCGCCTCGATTTCTGACTCTGGCAAGGAGGCGAGCAGGATAGCGTTGGGCACAAGCTTGGCCGCCTCGGTGAGTGACTGAACGAATGAGAGATTCGTGTCGTAACTGCCGCCGCTGATCTGCTGTGTCTCGGGAAACTGACGGACGTAGGCCACTAGTTCGTCAATCAACACCACGCAAGGCGCGTAGCGCTCCAGAAGCGTCTTGAGGACTTCTTTGCCAGGAGATGTGCCGTTGCCATCCGCTTCGCGCACCAAGGCGAATCCTTCCTCGCCGCCCAGTTGCCACGCTAGCTCACCCCATAGCGTTTTGACGGTTTGCTTGCCTTGTTGCCAAGGCTGGCCGGGGGCCAAATTGGTGCCGTCGATAACCGCGATCCGTGACTTCGGCACGTCCATCAAGCCCGCTTGGTCGAGAAGCCCCGGAATGCCGGTGAGTTCCTTGATCGGACAACTCCGCGTCGCGAGATGGTAAACGGCGAGCATCGTGTGCGTTTTGCCGCCACCGAAAGCCGTTTGGAGTTGGATGACGGGGTCTCCACCCTTGCCATTGAGCCGCTTGGCAACCGAGGTCAGCAAAAGC
>Ga0066427_1000232_pt1 | contig 15518 bp, 9 predicted proteins | sample LakWasMet39_LOW7_2_FD_59515 | JGI IMG/M metagenome (GOLD analysis project Ga0066427, IMG submission 59515) | Freshwater sediment methanotrophic microbial communities from Lake Washington under simulated oxygen tension - Sediment Metagenome 39_LOW7 | ecosystem: Environmental > Aquatic > Freshwater... | reverse complement strand
CGGGCGAGGCCGCACTGGGAGGGCCTGGGTGGGATCTCCCCCTCGCTAACGCTCAGGGTCCGGCTCTTGTCGCCGACAGCCCGCGCAGGTGAACCCATTCACCCGCGCAGGTGAACCCATTCACCCGCGCAGGTGAACCCGTCGCCGCCCGCTACGCGTCGTTGGCCGCGGCCATCATCGGCGGCGGCTCCACCGTCTTCAGGGCCACCGCGCGGATCGCGTCCTTCAGCCTCCCCCGCAGCGCCGCGTCGCCCAGGAGCCCCTCCCTCGCGCGCTCGCGGCCGTTGCCCAGGTGCTGCCCCGCGAAGGACATGTGCGTGCCCGACTTCTCGATCACACCGCGCTCGACGCCGGCGTCGATGAGCTCGGCCACCGCGTCGATGCCCTGCCCGTAGCGCACGTCGAACTCCGCCTCGCGGAAGGGCGGCGCCAGCTTGTTCTTCACCACCTTCACCCGGGTGCGGTTGCCCTGCACCTCGTCGCCGCTCTTCAGCGACCCGATGCGCCGCACGTCGAGCCGCACCGTCGCGTAGAACTTCAGCGCGTTGCCGCCCGTCGTCGTCTCCGTGCTCCCGAAGACCACGCCGACCTTGTTCCTGATCTGGTTGATGAAGAGCACGCACGCGTTGTTGCGGTGCGCCACCGCCGTAAGCTTGCGCAGCGCCTGGCTCATCAGCCGCGCCTGAAGGGCCATGTGCTGGTCGCCCATGTCGCCCTCGAGCTCCGCCTTCGGGACCAGCGCCGCCACGCTGTCGATCACCACCAGCTCCACCGCGCCGGAGCGCACCAGCGCGTCGGTGATCTCCAGCGCCTGCTCGCCGTTGTCGGGCTGCGAGATCAGCAGCGACGACAGGTCGACCCCCAGCGCCTGCGCGTAGGCCACGTCGAGCGCGTGCTCGGCGTCGATGAAGGCCGCCACCCCGCCCCCGCGCTGCACCTCCGCGATGGCGTGCAGCGCGAGGGTGGTCTTGCCCGAGCTCTCCGGTCCGAACACCTCCACGATGCGACCGCGGGGGTAGCCGCCCGCGCCAAGCGCCACGTCGATGGCCAGCGAGCCCGACGGGATCACCGCCACCGGCTCCCTCGCCTCGCCCTCCGCGAGGGTCATCACCGCCCCCTTGCCGAACTGCTTCTCCAGCATCCCGATCGCCGAACGCACCGCCCGCAGCTTCTCCGTCACGCCCATCTTGTTCACCGTGTGAGTCCTTTCGACCGCCGCGAAGTGCGTCGGTCGAGGGGAGCCATCGCGAGCGACGTGCCACTCGAAAACCACGGCAATCAAAGCCATCGTGGGGTGGCGGCGGGTGGCGGCGGGGGTGGCGGCGGAGCCGGGCGTACGCCGTTGCGGTAGGCTCTCGCGGCACCGTTCCCGAAGAGAGAAGACCCCTCCGATGCCCATCGCCCGAAGCTCCCCCTGGATCGTCCTCGTCGGCCTCACCCTCGGCTGTGGAAGCAGCGTGACCACCGGCGCTCCCACCCTCGACGCAGGCAGCACCCCGACCGATCTCGGCCAGCGCCTCGACACCGCCTCGGCCCTGGACACCGCCTCGGCCGTGGACACGGGCTCGGCCGTGGACACGGGCTCGAGCGTCGATGCGGGGCAGGCGACGGACGTGGGGTTCCCGCTCGACCTGGGCGTCGGCCGATGCCGCAGCTCGGGCGACTGCCCTCCCAACCGCGAGTGCCGCTTCACCGAGGCCGGCTGCGGGATGTCGGGCGTGTGCGGCTTCATCACCGACTGCGCCGCCGTCACCCCCTACTGCGGCTGCTCGGGCGAGACCTTCATGGCCTGCCCCAGCGCGCCCGATCAGCCGTGGGTGACCCGAGGGGCCTGCGCTCCCGACGCCGGACCCGCCGTGGACGCGCCGCCCTCTCCCGATGCCGCGCAGTGCGCGGGCGCCAGCCTCGGCCGAGGTGGCGGCTACTGCGCCGGTCCCGCCGACGGTCCCCTCCCGGTCACCTGCTGCACCGGCTGGAACTGCGATCCCCGCATGGTGGCCTGCAACCGCATCCCCCCGACCTGCGCGGCCGGTGAGGTCCCTTCGGTGAGCTTCTCCTGCTACGGGCCCTGCGTCCCCGCGACGCACTGCGCGCCCATCGCCTGCGATCGCGAGTGCCCGGGCGGATGGTCCTGCGACGCCGCGACCAACACCTGCCGCTTCGGTACCTGACTCAGCTCTGGAAGGCAGCCGCCAGCGCCCAGGCCAGCGAGAGGGTGTTGGGGTCGCGGTCTCGCTGCGCCGAGCGCGCCCGACGGGCGGGAACCCCGGCGTCGATGGGCGCGGCGTTGCAGCGGGCGAGGGCGTCGCGCAGCTTCGCCCGGGCCTCGTGCATGCGCCAGGCGATGGTCCCCTCGGGGCAGTTGAGCACCGCGGCGGCCTCCGGGTGGCTCAGCCCCTGTAGCGTGGTGAGCGCGACGGTGGTGCGGAGCAGCGGGGAGAGCTGATCGAAGGCCCAGAGGAGCTGTCCGTAGCGCTCCCGAAGCTCGATGGCGTGGTGGGGGTGGGAGTGCCCGTCGGCGGCCACGGCCAGGGTGACGCGGGGGTCGTCGGGGTCGATCATCGGGCGGCTCGCGGAGCGCTGCCGCACTTGGAGGGCGCGGTTGACGGCGATGCGGTAGATCCAGGTGAAGAAGGCGCTGCGGCCCTCGAAGTTGCGGAGCTGCTCCCAGGCGCGGAGGAAGACGTCCTGGGTCACGTCGTCGGCGTCGGACTGGTTGGCCGTGAGCTGCAGCGCCAGGGCCCGGATGCGAGGGCGGAAGCGGTGCACCAGCTCCTGGAAGGCGCGGGCGTGCCCGTCGCGGGCGGCGCGCACCAGCGCGTCCGTGGGTACCGGCGGAGGACCGGGCGCCACGGGGAGCGCTCGGTCGGGCGTCAGGCGCGGGCGACGGGATGGGACCATGAAGGACTCCGATGGGGACCGATGGGGGATCCTTGGGTCACGAAAATCATCGGCGGGCCCTACGAAGGCTCCCACCGGGCGCGAGAGGGTAGGATCGTGCCTGCTGGTGAAGCTGGAGGGATGGGAATGGAAGAACACGAAGACCTCCCCGCCGTGTGGGATGAAGCCCTGCTCGCCCGCACGAGGCCCGCGCTGGTGGTCAACCACCGGGTCGATCGCTTTCGGGGCGAGGCGCTGACCGCGAGGCTCTCGGCGCTGGCGCCCGAAGACCGGGAGATCGCCCGTGGGCTCTACGAGTGGCTCGGCGCCGTCGAGGGCATCGCCGGGGCGACGGGCGATCCGCCGGAGGAGCGGGCCCGGAGGCTGAGGGCCCACCTCGACGCGAACCCCGTGGGGCGGAGGGTGAGGGCGATGCAGAGCTTCGGGCGGGCGACGGCGGCGCTGGGGAGCGACCCGGTGATCGCCAAGGTGCTGCACGACGTCCGGGGCGGTCCGCTCACCGGGCTGATGATGATGCTGCAGATGGCCGAGGCGGGGCATAACCCGCCGGAAGACCTGCTGCGGGTGCACTTCCGGGTGCGCGACCACCGCAAGATCATGCGCGGCGCGCTGCTCGAGCTCGACGACCCGAGGCGGGAGCGGGACCGCGCGCTCAAGCGCCACGACGTGCAGCTGCTGGTGGAGAAGTGGTCCGGGGCGAGGGTCCCGGTGGAGGGCGAGGGCGGGGTGAGGGAGGTGAGCGTGAGGCTCGACCAGCGCTTCGACGGGAGCGTGTGCGAGAGCTGCATCGAGTTCACGGCCCTCGACCGGGTGCTCTACAACCTCATCAACAACGCCCTCCGTCACGCGAGGGGTGGGGGCGTCCACGCGGTGCTCTCGGCGGTCCCCGAGGGGGAGCCCACCGACCTTCACGTGGCGGTGGCCAACCGGGTCGACGCGGCCGACGCGGCGGCGCTGCGAGGGCGCTTCGGCGCCGAGCCGGGGGCGCTCTTCGCCGGCGGATACTCCACCACGGGATCGGGCCTCGGGATGCGCATCTGCGCGGACATGGTCGGCAACGCCTACGGCCTCGACGAGCCGGAGGACTGCATCGACGGCGGGTACCTCGGGGCCGTGCTGGAGGGCGATGTGTTCGGGACGTGGTTCCACTGGCCGCTGGTGGCCGATTGACGGAGGACCCAGGAGACCCTTGACGCCAAGGGTGCGGACGCGCTGCCATCCCCCGCCATGGGCACCTCCCTCCCGTTCTCTCCACGATGGTTCCTCTTTGCGGCGCTACAGCTCGCCCTGCTCGGAGGCTGTACGACGGGGCTCTCCGTGGTCGGCGGTCCGGCCGACGCGGGGGCCCCGGACACGGGCGCGGCCGACGTCACCGCGATGGACACCCCGGACGTGTCCTGCGGCGCCGGCCAGACCTACTGCCTCGACCGCTGCGTGAGCACGCAGGCCGACGAGACCAACTGCGGCGCCTGCGGCCGACGCTGCGCCGCCGGGGAGGTCTGCCAGAACGCCGCGTGCGTCCCGAGCTGCTCCGCCGACGAGCGGCTCTGCAGTGGCGGAGACGCGGGGCTCACCTGCGCCCGGGTGCAGACCGACTCCCGCCACTGCGGCGAGTGCGGGCGCGCCTGCGGCCGTGACGAGGTCTGCTCCGGCGGAACCTGCACCTTCATGTGCGGCAGCGGCTCGACCGAGTGCACCCGCGCCGCGGCGGGCGACGGCGGCGCCTTGCGCTACTGCGCCGAGCTGATGAGCGACCGGGCCAACTGCGGGGCCTGCGGAGCCGCCTGCCCCGAGGGCTACGCCTGCGCCGCCGGGCGATGCCGGCTGAGCTGCACCGAGCTGCTCCAGGCGTGCCCCGTGCGCGCGGCGGGCGACGCGGGCGTCGACGCGGCCGTCGATGCGGGCGACGGCGGCGGCCCCGTGGTGGAGGCCGAGGTGTGCACCGACGTCACGGCCGATCCGCGCAACTGCGGGGCCTGCGGCACGGCGTGCAGCTTCGGGCAGGTGTGCCTGCGAGGGCGGTGCACCACCACCTGCGGCGTCGGGTTCACCGACTGCTCGGGCGCGTGCCGCGACCTCGCGAGCGACCGCACCAACTGCGGCGCGTGCGGGGTGCGCTGCGCCACCGGCGAGAGCTGCGAGGAGGGCGCGTGCCGGGTGTCGTGCGGCTCGGGGCTGACCAACTGCTCGGGCGCCTGCCGCGACACGCAGACCGACATCGCCAACTGCGGGGCCTGCGGCGCCGCGTGCCCGGCGGGCCAGCTCTGCTCCCGGGGGCGCTGCGAGGTCTCCTGCGGCGCGGGGCTGAGCAACTGCACCGGCACCTGCCGTGACCTCAACACCGACCTCAACCACTGCGGGATGTGCGGCCGATCGTGCCCCGCGGGGCAGGTGTGCTCCATGGGCGGGTGCGTGGTGTCGTGCGGCGCGGGCCTGGACAACTGCGACGGCGTCTGCCGCGACCTGCAGAGCGACAACGTCCACTGCGGCGCGTGCGGCACCGTCTGCCCGTCGGGGCAGATCTGCTCTCGCGGCGCCTGCGTGGTGACCTGCGGCGGCGGGCTCAGCAACTGCTCCGGGGTGTGCCGCGACACGCAGACGGACAACAGCCACTGCGGGGCCTGCGGCCGGCCGTGCGCCGCGGGGCAGGTGTGCTCCATGGGGATGTGCCGGGTGACCTGCGCGGCGGGCACCACCAACTGCGGCGGCGTGTGCCGCGACACCGACACGGACATCAACAACTGCGGCGCCTGCGGCACCGCGTGCCCCGCGGGGACGGTCTGCGCCAGCGGCTCGTGCATGGTGAGCTGCGCCTCCGGGACCATCAACTGCGGCGGCGTGTGCCGCGATCCGCAGACCGACCTCAACAACTGCGGCGGCTGCGGCATGGTCTGCCCCGCGGGCCAGGTGTGCTCCAGCGGCGCGTGCCGGGTGTCCTGCGGCGCCCCGCTCTCCAACTGCGACGGCGTGTGCCGCGACCTCGCGACGGACACGGCCAACTGCGGGCGCTGCGGGGTGCGCTGCTCCGCGGGGCAGGTGTGCTCCGCGGGGCTCTGCGTGGTGTCCTGCGGCTCGGGGCTGGCCAACTGCGACGGCACCTGCCGGGACACCCAGACGGACGTCAACAACTGCGGCGCCTGCGGCGTGGCCTGCGCCGCGGGGCAGCTCTGCTCCCGCGGGGCCTGCGTGGTGTCCTGCGGCGGAGGCACCACCGACTGCGTGGGCGTCTGCCGTGACCTCACCACCGACGTGAACAACTGCGGCGCCTGCGCCCGCGCCTGCCCGGCGGGCAACCGCTGCGTGGCGGGGGCCTGCGTGGTGAGCTGCCCCGGCGGATCGGTGGAGTGCGCCGGCGTGTGCCGCGACCTCTCCTCGGACAACGCCCACTGCGGCCGCTGCGGCAACGCGTGCCCGTCGGGGCAGGTGTGCGCCTCGGGCTCGTGCGGCGTGTCGTGCCAGGCGGGCCAGACCAACTGCGCGGGCACCTGCCGCGACCTCATCACCGACCCGGCCCACTGCGGCGCCTGCGGCCGGGCCTGCGCGGCGGGCCAGCTCTGCGTCGCGGGGGTCTGCGCGGTCTCCTGCGCCGCGGGGCTCACCAACTGCTCGGGCTCGTGCCGGGACCTCCGCTCGGACACGGGCAACTGCGGCGCGTGCGGGACGGTCTGCGCCTCCGGGCGCATCTGCACCGCGGGGGCCTGCGTGGTGACCTGTCCCCCGGGGCAGGTGGAGTGCTCGGGCTCGTGCCGAGACACGCAGACGGACAACAACCACTGCGGCCGCTGCGGGATGGTGTGCCCGGCGGGGACGCTCTGCACCGCGGGGGCCTGCGTGGTGACCTGCCCGCCGGGGCAGACGGTGTGCTCGGGCGCCTGCCGCAACACGCAGACCGACAACGGCCACTGCGGGCGCTGCAGCAACGCCTGCGCCGCGGGGACGGTCTGCACCGCGGGCGTGTGCGTGCTGAGCTGCCAGACGGGGCAGACGGCGTGCTCGGGGGTGTGCCGCGACCTGGTGAACGACCGCAACAACTGCGGGTCGTGCGGCCGGGTCTGCGCGGCGGGCGAGGTGTGCAGCGCGGGCGCCTGCGTGGTGTCGTGCAGCGCGGGGCTCACCAACTGCACGGGGGTCTGCCGGGACCTGGCCACCGACACGGGCAACTGCGGGTCGTGCGGCCGGGCCTGCGCGGCGGGCCAGGTGTGCAGCGCGGGCGCCTGCGTGGTGAGCTGCGGGGCGGGGCTCACCAACTGCTCGGGGGTGTGCCGTGACACGCAGACCGACCCCAGCCACTGCGGCGCCTGCGGGACGGCGTGCACCTACGCCAACGGGGTGGGGGCGTGCGTCGCGGGGCGGTGCTCGCTGGTGGCCTGCCTGCCGAACTTCTCGGACTGCAACGCCAGCGCGACGGACGGCTGCGAGGTGGACATCCGCCTCACCTGCGGCGGCGGCTGCGGCGCGGTCTGCGGCGCGGGGCAGACCTGCCAGGGGAGCGTGTGCACCCGCTTCCCGTCGACCGGAGCGGAGGGGGCCTTCGCGCCCACGACCAACACCGTGCTCGCCCCCGGGGTGCATAACTTCACGACGATCACGATCCCGGCGGGCGTGACGGTGACGGCCACGGCGGGGGGATCGGGCGTGCTCGACCTGCGCGCGACCGGCGACGTCACCATCGCGGGCACCATCAACCTCTCGGGCGGTACGGGCGGGGCTCACACCGACTGCCTGGACAACGCCTCGGGCGCGGGCGGCGGGGTCACCGGCAACCCGACCGCGGGCGCCAGCGGCGACGCGTGCGGGGTGGGCTCTCCCTGCGCCGGTCCTGCGGGCACCGGCGGGCTCTCCAGCTCGCCCGGCGCGGCGGGCGCCCTCACGATCGGCGGTCGCGGCGGCCTCGGCGGCGGCGGCGGCGGCGGCGGCTGGAACGGCCACCTCGGCGCCAGCACCAGCTTCGGCGGCGGCGGCGGCGGCGGCGGCGGCGGATCGAGCGGCGGCGGCGGCGGCGGCGGCTACCTCTGCGGCGAGTCGGGGCGCGTGGGCGCCGCGGGCGGCGCGGGCGGCGGCGGCGGCGGCGGCGTCGGAGGGACGGGCAACGGCGACTACGGCCGCGGCGGCGGGGCGGGCTCGTTCACGACCTACCGCGGCGGCGACGGGACCGTCGGCGCCGTGTGCAGCAGCGGGCGCTTCGGCGGCGGCGGCGGCGGCGGATCGATCGGCACGGCGGCGGCGAGCGACCTCGACGTGGCGGCGACCTTCCAGCCGGGCTCCGGCGGCGGCGGCGGCGGCGGCGACGAGGGCACCGGCGGCGGCGGCGGCGGCGGCGCGCTGAGGGTGGCGACCACCGGGGCGCTCAGCCTCGGGTCCACCGCGAGGCTGCTGGCCAACGGCGGCCCCGGATTCCGCAGCGCCTGCGGCGGCGGGGCGAGCGGCGGCGGCTCGGGGGGTGTGGTGTTCCTCTACGCCCCGACGGTGACGGTGACGGCCGGCGCGGCGGTGAGCGCCGTGGGCGGCGCAGGCGGCGTCCGGGGCGCGAGCAGCGGCGGCCTCGGCGGCAACGGCGGCCTCGGTCGCATCCGCCTCTCGGCCACCCCGGGGATGTGCACCCTCGCGGGCACCTTCACCCCGCCGCTGGCCTCTGGCTGCACGGTGACCCCGGCTCCGGGCACCGACGGCCGCGTCTACGTGAGCGCCTTCCCGCTCTGATCCTCGTCTCCCCTCCTCCCTCCCTCCCTCACTCCATCCGGCAGCGCAGGGCGATCGCCCGATCGCCCGACCACGCTCGGCCCTCGAAGGTGCCTTCGCCCGTCGCGCGCAGCACGAAGCTCCGCACCGGCTCCCGCTCCTCCCGGCCTCCGCTCGCCTCGCGCTCGTCCCTCGCCTCGCCGCCGGTGATCGACCGCACGCACGCCCCCGTCGGACCGAGCGCGATCACCTCCTCGGTCTGCCACTCGCCCCCCTCCACGAACCACCCTGGTCCGCTCACCTGGGCGACGCGCTCCATCCGCCGCATCTCGCCCGGCGCGTCGGAGGCCGCGCAGGCCCTCGTCGACGCATCGGGCCCCGGCACAGTCACCAGGGCCTCGCCTCCGGTGTCCGCCGGGTCGAGGGCGAGGAAGCGCGCCCCGCCGTCGCGGTCGTCGATCCAGAGCCCGTCGCGGCCCGACCAGCTCCCGAGGTGGGCCTCGTCGTTGGCCGCCGCGAGCGCGAAGGTGCGCCGCGCGGTGATCACCCCCGCCGGGTCGAGGGCCACCACCGTCACCAGGGTCACCCCGTCGCGGGCGTCGTCGGCGCGCGCCACGAAGCCTCCTGGGCGCTGCTGCACCTCCACGCCACCCGGGCGCGCCCGCCCGAGGCCCAGCTCGGTGTAGCCCGATGGGAGCGCCAGCAGGTGGTCGCACCCGCTCGGGGCGCAGAGCTCGATCAGCCCCGCGGGAGAGCGGGTCCCCTGCACCCCTCGGCCGCTCGGGCGGGCGCCGGGGCGCACGGTGACGGCGCGGGCGACGGCTCCCTGAGAGGTCTCCCCCGACCAGGTCACCGAGAGCGTCGGGCCCACGAGCGACCAGCTCACGGCGTGCCCGCTCACGGCCGCGCCGCGGTCGATCTCGGGCGCCCGGGTGACCGCGCCGTGCTCGCAGCGGACGGCGCGCTGAGGGCTCCTCGGCGGGGCGACGGTCGGGGGAGCGTCGGGGCGGGCGATCGCCAGCGCGGCGGGCGTCGGCGGCGGGGCGATGGTGAGCGCGCCGCCCAGCCGGCACCACGGACCGACGCAGTACGAGTCCGCCGAGGGGTCGAGCCGAAGCGCCGAGGCGGCGCCGATCACGGGAGAGGGCGGGGCCGAGAGCTCGCTGCCGTGGCGGGAGTGGGCGAGGGCCTGGGCGTCGCCGCCGAGGAAGTACACCGAGGCGTCCGCGGCGAATACCGAGCGGGTAAAACCGGCCGGGACCGCGACGCGCCGCCAGGAGGGTTGCGGGTCGACGGACGAGGCGAAGGAGAGCGCCAGGGCGGCGGAGGGCGTGGCGTGGACGAGCGAGAGGCCGTCGCGGCCCCACGCGGCGGAGACCGGGGCGCGAAGGTCGTCGGGCAGGCGGAGGGGGGTGACGGCGCCCTCGCGGAGGAGGTACGCGCGGGGCGCGCGGTCTGGGGTGGAGGCCTCGATGGCGATCGCGACGCCTCGGTGGACAGCCGCGATGGTCGCGGGGGAGGGGAGGCGCAGCTCGTGGGCGACGCCGCGGTCGTCGTAGAGGCAGACGTCGCGGGGGTCGATCACCGGGCGCTGAGCGCAAGGGGCCTGCACCGCCCAGGCGGCGGAGGCGTCGTCGAAGGTGGCGGCCCCGGCGGGCTCGGCGCGGGCCTCGTCGCGGAGGATGGTCCAGCCGGGCCGGTCGGCGTCCCTGGCGGCGACGAGGGTGGCCCAGGCCTGGTGGCGGCAGACCGCGCGGAGGCCGCGGTGCGCCGGGCGGAGGGTGCAGTCGTCGCCGGGGAGGGTGTCGAGGGAGAGGGCCCGCCCGGTGCGGGCGTCGACGATGTGCAGCGCACCGTCGCGGACCAGGGCGATGCGACCGCCGGGGAGGGCCGCGGCGCGCTGGGGGTGGAGCGGCACCGGGAGCGAGGCGGCCGCGTCGACGAGGCCCTGGTCGATGGAGCGGGGGACCCCCAGCCAGGCGGAGGGCGACGGGGCGGAGGCGTCGGGGACGAAGGCGCCCGAGGCGAGGCGGAAGGTGCCCGCGGTGGTGCGGAGGAAGGTGTCGTCGTCGGCGTTCCAGACGGAGAGGGGGACTCCGGCGGGGGCGCGGAGCACGGTGAAGCGACGGCCGCCGTCGTGCGAGGCGCGCAGCACCCCGGGCTCGGAGACGGCGTAGGCGTCGGTCGCGGAGGCGAAGCACACCGAGAGCACCCGGCCCAGGTCGAGCGGACGGTGCGATCCGTCGGGCGCGACGGCGTGGGCGCCGAGGGAGGCGTCGAGCACCGCGAGGGCGCCGCGGGAGTGGACGCCGCGGGAGTGCAACCCCCCGACGGGATCGACCGGGTCGAGGCGGAAGGGCAGCGAGGGCAGCACCGTCAGCGGGCCGGTGAAGGAGGGGGCGCGGTAGAGGGTTCCGTCGACGCTGGCGAAGAGCCAGGTGCCGTCGGAGAGAAGGGCGGTCGCGGCGATGGCGCTCGCAGGCTGCGGGGCCGCGGCGACGCGGCCGTTGTCGGCGCGGAGGGCGCCCTTCAGCACGAGCCCGCCTCGCACTCGCACGGCGGTGCCGCCCGCCGCGGCGACCACCCAGCGGGGCGAGGAGGGGGTGCGGTGGGCGCGAGCGCGGCGGGAGTGACAGCCGGAGAGGAGCGCGACGCCGAGCACGAGCGAGAGCGAGACGGGCTGGGGGGACACGGCGCGGAGTGTATCCGAAGGGTGCGGCGGCACTCCTCGGGGAGTGACCCGGCGGCCGCGCTGGTGGCAGTGTGTCCGACCATGAACATCGTCGTGACGGGGGCCAACCGGGGCATCGGGCTGGAGTTCGTGAGGCAGTACCTCGCGCGCGGGGAGAGCGTCGTGGCGGCGGTGCGCTCCCCCTCGGCGGCCGAGGCGCTGAGGGGGCTCGGGGCCGCGCACCCGGGGGCGCTTCGGGTGCTGGCCTGCGACGTGGGCGACGACGCGAGCGTGGCGGAGTTCGCCCGGGCGATGGGCGACGCCGCCGTCGACGTGCTGGTGAACAACGCCGGCGTGCGGGGCGAGTGGACCTCCCTCGAGGCGATGGACACCGCCGAGGCGCTGCGGACGTACTCTGTCAACGCCCTCGGGCCGCTGCGGGTGACCCGGGCGCTGCTCCCGCACCTGCTGCGCTCGGAGCCCCGCAAGGTGGCGCACATCTCCTCGGGCATGGGATCGATCGGGGACAACACCTCCGGCGGCGCCTACTCGTATCGGATGTCCAAGGCCGCGCTCAACATGGCCTCGCGGAGCATGGCCGTGGACCTCCGCGACCGGCGGGTGATCTCCGTGGTGTTCAACCCCGGCTGGGTGCAGACGGACATGGGCGGCCGGTCGGCGCCGGTTCCGGTGGAGCAGTCGGTGCACGCGCTGGTGGCCCTCATCGACGGGCTCGCAGCCTCCGACAGCGGCGATTTCCTCGACTGGCGGGGCAAGCGCTACGAGTGGTGAGCGGCGTATCGTCGCGGCGATGACCGCACCCGAGCGCCCCGACATGGTGGGCTGGTACGACCCCGCGCAGCTCCTCCGCACCGGCCTCCAGACGGTGCTCACGGAGGTCTTCGCCACCCGCGCCGACTACCGCCTGCTCCTGGCGCTGGGCGAGCCCCAGGAGCCTCGGTCCTTCGCCGACCGCGAGGTGTTCTGGATGGACTACGTCTCCGACACCGGCGACGGCTGGCGGCCCACGACGGCGGTGCTCCACGCGCTCGCCCGGACCTCCATCGCGGTCGACGGCGAGGCCCTCCCCCGGGGCGACCTGCTGCTCATGGGCGGCGACCAGGTCTACCCCGCGGGGAGCATCGCGGAGTACGACGCCCGGCTGCTGGCGCCGATGCGGGCGGTGTCTCCCCCGGAGCCTCCGTCGCCTCGCCCGCTGCTGCTGGCGATCCCCGGCAACCACGACTGGTACGACGGGCTGGTGGGCTTCGTGAGCACCTTCGCGCAGAAGGGCTCGCTGGGGATGTGGTCGACCTTCCAGACCCGGAGCTACCACTGCCTTCGGCTGCCCCACCGTCACTGGCTCGTGGCGGTGGACGTGCAGCTCCAGTGCGACCTCGACGTGCCGCAGCGACGGTGGTTCGAGTCCGCCCTCAAGGAGCTGCGCGAGGGCGACCACGTCATCGTCGCCCTGGCCGAGCCCACCTGGGTCTTCCGCCAGCAGTACGCCAAGGACCACGGCCCGCAGATGCGCTCGCTGCTCCGGTACATCACCGAGGAGAAGCGCGCCCGGGTGGTGCTCTGGCTCGCGGGCGACCTTCACCACTACCGCCGGATGGAGCGCACCGACGAGGGAGCGACCCCCGGCGCGCAGTACGTCACCTCGGGCGGCGGCGGCGCCTTCCTCCACCCGACGCACACGCCGTCGTTGCAGCGGCTGCAGCGAGGGCGGCGCGGCGAGACCCGTCGCTTCCGGGTGTCGGCGGAGTACCCCACGCGGCCGGTGTCCCTCGCGCTCGCCCGCCGCAACCTGGCCTTTCCGCTGCTCAACCTCCGCTTCGGCTTCGCGACCGCGGCGCTCTACACCCTGCTCTCCTGGCTGCTCCCGCAGCCCGACCTCCGGGCCATCGACCAGGGCATCGGGCCCGCCATCCAGCGCGGCCTGGTGCAGGTCGCCGAGCAGCCGAGCGCCATCTCGCTGGTGGTGCTGCTGCTCGTCGCGGTGGTGTACTTCACCGACTCCAACCGCCCCGCCTATCGGGTCGGCGCGGGGCTGGTGCACGGCGCCTCGCACCTGCTCGGGGCCCTCGCGGCCACCGCGGCGGGGCTGTGGTGCGCGCGCGCCCTCGGGGTGCAGCACGACGTGGTCGCCCGCCGCGGGGTGATGATCGCCGCGAGCGGGGTGCTCGGGTACTGGCTCGGCGGAGCCATCATGGGGCTGTACCTCTTCGTGAGCGTGAGGGTGTTTCACCGGCACGGAAACGAGGCCTTCTCGTCGCTGCGAGAGGAGGGATGGAAGAACTTCCTCCGGCTCCGCGTCGACGCGTCGGGCATCTCCCTCTGGGCCTTCGGCCTCGACCGCATGCCCGAGCGATGGACCGTCGGCGAGTGGCCCCTCCCGCAGCAGCCCTCGGCCTCGGCCGAGCCCCGGGTGATCGACGCCGTGAAGATCGCCGCTCCCGCCGCGGAGTGACGCTCGCAGCGACGGGAGGGGGGGGAGTTCCGCCAGCTCCGCAATGCTGGGATATGGTCGGGCGATATGCATCGTCCGGCGGCTGCCCTCGTCCTTCTCGCGCTCTCCGGCTGCGGCTCGTCTCGCGCGGGTGAGTTCTCCCTCGACGCCTCCCCCTCCGACGACGCTCCGACCGTCGCCGACGCTGGCGCGCCCGATGTCTCCTCCGACGTCGCGGCCCCGGTCGATGCGCCCGCCGCGGTCGATGTCCCCGCCCCCGACGACGCGCCCCCGGCGATCGACGCGGCCTCGCCCGAGGACGCTCCCACGGCGGTCGACGCGCCCGTCTTCGATGCGCCCGTCTTCGATGCGCCCTCCGACGCGTCCTCCGACGCCCCCGACGCTGGCCGTGACGCCGGGCTGTCGTGCCGGTCGTCCCGAGAGTGCGGCGCCCTGGGCCTGGTCTGCGACACCGCCCGCATGACCTGCGTCGAGTGCCTGACGGAGGTCGACTGCACCGGTGGGCAGCTCTGCGGTCCCGACTCGGTCTGCCGGGCGCCCCGCTGCACGGTGGGTCCCGCCACCTGCACCGCGGAGGGGAGGGTGCGCACCTGCGACCCCCGCACGGGCTTCGTCGAGATGGTCTGCCCCGCGGGCATGGGCTGCATCGCCGGGCGCTGCCAGACGCGCGCCTGCATCCCGGGCGCGGTGGAGTGCGGCGCCGGGGCCGAGCGGCGCACCTGCAGCGCCGACGGGAGCTCGCAGACCATCACCGCCTGCCCCGCGGCCCCGAACGCCGTGGGCCGCTGCAGCGGCGCGGGCGCGTGCTCCATCGTCTGCAACGCGGGCTTCGCGGACTGCAACAACAACACGGCCGACGGGTGCGAGCGGGACACCCGCTCCGACGTCGCCCACTGCGGCGCGTGTGGCCGGGGCTGCACGGGGGGCATGGTGTGCGTGGCCGGGGCGTGCAGCTCCGGGGCGTGCGCCGCGGGGCTGACCACCTGCTCGGGCGCATGCCGCGACCTCACCAGCGACACGTCCAACTGCGGCGGCTGCGGCCGTACCTGCGGGGCGGGGATGGCCTGCGCCTCGGGGAGCTGCGTCTGCACGGGCGGGCTCACCTCCTGCGGCGGACGCTGCGTCAACCTCCAGAGCGACCTGGCGAACTGCGGCGGCTGCGGCGTCGCCTGCGGGACGAGCTGCTCGGGCGGCCTCTGCGCGGGCTCGTCGCTCACCTGCAGCGGCAGCACCTACGACGTCAACGGGCTGACCTCCGACGGCTGCGAGGTGGTCGACGACAGCGTCGCGGGGCACACCCAGGCGACGGCGAGCTCCCGCCCCAGCCAGGGCTGCTCGGACACCACCCTCGGGACCATCAACGGCGTGCGCATCCCCTCCGACGCGCGGCCCCACTCGCCTGCGCCGCAGGGCTTCGTGGCCACCGTGGGGGCCGCCCCGGACTGGTACTCCGTGCGCGCCACGGGGGGGAGCTTCTGCGCCAACAACTACGGCGTCACCGTGGTCACCAGCGGCGGCAGCAGCGCGGGGAGCTGCTACGTCGTCACGCTCATCACCGACCGCACCACGGTGAGCATGGCCGTGAGCGGCAGCGGCTCGAACTCCATGTCCTCCTCGGCCTTCGGGCTCTACACCGAGAACACCACCGTGTACCTCCGCGTGGAGAAGGTGTGCTCGCTGCCGCTCCAAGAGAGCGTCGAATACACCCTCTCGTATCACCTCTGAGGCCCAGCGCTCTCAAGGTCTCATGGGACACCTTGGACCACTCATGCCTGGGGTACGGCGTGGGGCCTC
>Ga0066427_1000171_pt1 | contig 19114 bp, 11 predicted proteins | sample LakWasMet39_LOW7_2_FD_59515 | JGI IMG/M metagenome (GOLD analysis project Ga0066427, IMG submission 59515) | Freshwater sediment methanotrophic microbial communities from Lake Washington under simulated oxygen tension - Sediment Metagenome 39_LOW7 | ecosystem: Environmental > Aquatic >... | reverse complement strand
CCGGCTCCGGGTAACGACGCCTCGCGGTCGTACCGGGGACTCCTCGCTGACGGCCTCGCGATCGTACCGAAGAACCGGTCGCTGACGGCCTCGCGGTCGTACTCCGAATTCCAGGAGGAGGAGATCGTCGGGCCCTGAAGGGGCGACGCGGCGAAGAACGCGAGCGTCCCACGGCCCATGCCTTCGAGCCCTTGCGACCCTTGCGATCCTTGCGGTTCTTCTCTCGCCGCGCACGGAGCCCGCGACCGTATCAACCGTTCAGGTCTGCTGTGGAACGGTAGCTAGTTAGAGACACGCCTGCGCTGTTTGAAATGCCAGGAGTGGGGATCCCGATGCGCATAGGCGCTCACCATCAACCGCGCGTCGTCGTCGAAGTTGAAATACATGAGGCTGTATGGCGCCGCGAAGGCGTCGGGGATGCGATGCGGGAGATAACGCGGGACGAGCTCATCGAGCGACCCGGGGTAGCGCCCGTGATCGGCCTGATAGCGGTAGACCGCGGGGATGATCTGCCGCTCATATCGACCGACGAGGGCGTTGGTCCGCCGTTGGTCGACCGCGATGGAGGCGGCCGCGACGGCAGTGATGACCACGCACGCGGCGCCGAGCTGGAGGGCGCGCGTGCGGTGTCCGAGGGCCAGCGCGGTGAGCGTCGCCACGAGGCCGAGGAGCGCGAAGAAGAGCGACCCGTACGGCCCCAGCCAGCCGAGAGCGCAGGGGAGCGACGCCGCCACCGCGAAGAGCATCGCACCGAAGGGGAGCGACCTGCTGGGCGCCGCAGGTGGACTCGGCGCGGCGACGCGGTACGGGCTCTCATCCGCTGCGTCCATCCCGTCACGATGGACTCGATCCGCGAAGCCGTCGAGATCCGCTGTGGCGGGGGACGAGGTGATAGCGTCATAGGGAGGGTGCGAGCGTGAGCGGACCAGAGAGGGCGGTAGCCGCAGCCATGATCGCGGCGTCCTTGGGCTGCGGCGCGGGGACCGTGGCGACCAGCGCCGGTGACGCCGCGACGTCCCAACCGCCCATGGACCTCGGGACTCCGATCGTGGACGCGACGAGGGACGTCGTCCCAGAGCCGCGCGGTTACCCGATGACCGACGATGACGTGACCGCGACCGACGTGCCGACCGGCGACTCGACGTGGGCCCCTCCACGCGCATCGTCGGCAGAGCTCACGTCCGGCGTCGGACGCCCCATCCCAGCCTCGGCCACGCGCGCCAGCACGCCACCGCGTTGCCGAAGGCGTCGCCCGACCCTGCCCCCTCGTAGACCCTCACCGCGGCGGCTCCGATCCCCGACGCGCTCCCCTGGAACACCCTGGCCGAGCCCCCGTAGCTGAAGGCGCCGCTGGTGCTCGGCGTCCCGACGATGAGGTCGTCGTAGCCGTCGCCGTTCACGTCGCCCGCGCCCGCCACCGACAGGACGTTCCAGTCGGGCCCGCTGAGGACCCTCGCCGCGGCCGCCCCGACCCCCGAGGCGCCCCCGTGGAACACCCTCGCGATGCCTCGCTGCGCCCCGAGCACGAGGTCGCCGTACCCGTCGCCGTTGACGTCCCCAGCGCCCGCCACCGCGCTGCCGAGCGCGTCGCCAGCATCGCCCTGGATCACCCTCACCGCGCCCGAGCTCAGGCCGGACGCGCCCCCGTGAAAGACGCTGGCGGTGCCCGCCGAGACGAGCCCGCCCGGGCTGGCACCCGACGCGCCCAGGACGACGTCGTCGTAGCCGTCGCCGTTGAGGTCGCCCGCGCTCGCGACGCTGCTGCCGAGGTGGTCGTCCGCCGTGCCGCCCTCGATGACCCGCGACGCGCTCGCCCCGACGCCCATCGCGCTCCCCAGGAACACGCTCGCTGCGCCCGCGTGGTCGCGCCCGCCCACGGTCGCGTAGGGCGCGCCGACGAGCACGTCGTCGTAGCCGTCGACGTTGATGTCGCCCGCGCCCGCCACCGTGGCGCCGAAGAGGTCACCCCCCGCGACGCCCTCGAACACCCTCGCCGCGACCGCTGCGACCCCATCGGCGCTCCCGAGGAACACCCTCGCCGCGCCCGCCTCCATGCGCCCGCCAGGGTCTGCGTAGGGCTCTCCCACGACGATGTCGGCATAGCCGTCGCCGTCGACGTCGCCAGCGCCCGCCACCGCGCGGCCGAACTCGTTGCCCCGCGCGGAGCCCCCCAGGATCCGGGCCGCCGTCGACCCGATGCCCGCGGCGCTCCCGTGGAAGACGTACGCCGCGCCTGCGAGGCCGAGCCCTCCCGGGCTGCCGCCCGTCGCTCCGACGACGAGGTCGGCGTAGCCGTCGCCGTTGACGTCGCCAGCGTTCGCCACGGCGTAGCCGAACGAGAAGCCTCCCGTGAGGCCGGGGCTCTCCAGCACCAGGTTCGCGGTCGCGGCCACGCCCGACCGGCTCCCGTGAAACACGCTCACGGCGCCCATCTGCGCGAGCGACCTCACGGTGACCCACCTCGCCGCGATGACGACGTCGTCGATGCCGTCGCCGTTGACGTCGAAGTGCGGGTTGGCGCTCGAGTTCACGCCCGAGCTCGCGCTGACCGCAGGCACATGGAACAGCCACGTCGGGCTGTACGCCGCGGCGGTCGTCGCGCCCATGCGACCGCGCAGCCGCCAGAACACCACGCTCCGCGCCGGCAGGTCGGCCGTCGGCTGAGTGCTGCTCCCGCTCACCGTGCGCGTCTCGATCACCATGGTGCACGCGCGGTCGCGGCACAGCTCCACCACCGCCCCGTCGAAGCCCGATGGAAGCTGCCAGCGAAGCGTCGGACGCCGCTGCGTCACGTCCCCCAGGGAGATCGGCGAGATCGGCCGGGGGGCCGCGGGCCCGACAACGTCGAGCGCAGGACCGTCGACCACCGCGTCCGAGCGAGCGTCCACCGCGGGGACATCCGTCGACGCGTCGAACACGGAGACGTCGGTCGCTGGGACGTCGAGCGCTGGGACGTCGGCCGATGGGACGTCGGACGATGGGACGTCGGACGCTGGGACGTCGATCGCTGGGACGTCGATCGCTGGGACGTCGGACGAAGGGACGTCGGCCGCTGGGACGTCGGACGAAGGGACGTCGATCGCAGGGACGTCGGTCGCAGGGACGTCGGACGAAGGGACGTCAGTCGCAGGGACGTCGATCGCAGGGACGTCGATCGCAGGGACGTCAGTCGCAGAGACGTCGGCCAGAACGTCCACCGCGCCCGCGTCGACTCGCGCGTCGTAGGTCCAATCATCGCGAACGCACGCAGAGGCGCACGCCACGAGCACCAGCACGCTGAAGCACCCCGAGACAGGAGACATGGCCGACTTCTCACGGCGGCATCGCTTGTTGTCAACGAGCCGCGGGCCGGGCGACGGGGGAGGTTCAGGGCCGATGGGGCTCGACACGCCGCCGGTCGGTCCCTACGCAGGCGGCGTTCAGGGGACCCACCGTCCTCCAATCCCCACGAATCCAGCTTCGGGAGCATCGCGAACCATGGGAATCAGCAAGGCCAGCGCGCAGTGGACCGGCTCGCTCAAGACCGGCAGCGGAACGATGAAGCCGGCGCACGCCGAGGCGGCGAACTTCTCCCTCACGACCCGCTTCGAGGGTCAGCCCGGGAGCAACCCCGAGGAGCTCATCGGCGCCGCCCTCGCGGGCTGCTTCTCCATGGCCCTCACGGTGAGCCTCGAAAAGGCCGGGCTCACCCCGCGGGGCGTTCGCACCGAGGCCGACGTGAAGCTCGACCGACTGGCGGAGGGCTTCGCCATCACGGGCATCGCCCTCACCACGACGGCCACGGTGCCTGGCGTCGACGACGCGAAGTTCCAGTCGATCGCCGAGGAGACCAAGAAGACCTGCCCCGTCTCCAAGGCGCTCAGCGCCGTGCCCATCACGCTCAAGGCCAGCCTCGGCTGACCTCACGCCCGCTCCCCGCCACACGACGCCGCCTCGCGCTCCATGGACGCTATCGGACGTCGGTGCCGGTGAACGGGCCGCAGGTCTCGACCTCGACCTCCGCGTGCAGGCGCTCGATCGCCGCGCGCTCCGAGTCGGGCCATGGCTCGCGGTAGACCTCGTATCGCGCGTGGTCGAAGGGCAGGCCCGGCGCGGCCTCCACGCAGCGCACCCGCTCTCGTACCCCCTCGCGCAGCAGCTCGAGCGCGCGGTGATGGCAGAAGGGGTTGTCGCCGCGGTCGCCAAGCAGGACGTGCGAGGTCCAGTGGCAGCCGCCGCGGCACTCGTGGGCGTAGTAGCAGGTGGCGCAGAAGCCCTTGAGGTCTTGCACCGCGAGGTCGCGGGTGAAGCGCAGCGGCCTGGAGCGCTCCCAGATGTCCACCAGCGGGTGCTCTCGGACGTTGCCGCCGACGTACGCGTCCGATGGGAGCGAGGGGCAGCCCTTGACGTCCCCGTTGGCCTCGATGCCGAGCGACATCCGACCGGCGCCGCACGCCCCGCGATAGCCCGTGGCGTAGTCCCCCCGGATCACCCCCTCGAAGGGACCGAAGTACCCGACGTTGTTCCCGGCCCAGAGCATCACGCCGCGGCGCTCTCCCTCTCGCTTGAGGCGCGCGAGGCGAGGCAGCACCTCGAGCACCTCGTAGGGGTCCAGGAAGATCCTCGGCTCGTCGGCGGCTCGGCCCATCGCGGCGGTGAGCTGCACCTGCCACGCCTTCGCGCCGCGCTCGGCGATGGCCTCGAAGAGCTGCTCCAGCACCGGGAGGCTCACGCGGTTGATCTGCGAGTTGGCCGTCAGCCGGATGCCGCCCGCCGCGCGGACGTGGTCCATCGCGGCCATGGCCGAGGCAAAGCTGCCGTGGAGGCCGCGCTGCGCGTCGTGCTCCCCTTCGAGGCCGTCGACGGAGACCGAGATCGCCGTGAGCCCCGCGTCGCGAGCGGCCTTCACCCGGTCGAGGGTGAGCCCGCGCCCGCCGGTGGCCATGCCGCAGCGCATCTTGTGGTGGGCGATGCGCGCGATGAGCTGGGTCCAGTCGTCTCGCAGGTAGGCCTCGCCGCCGATGAGCGTGACCTCGTTGGCGCCGAGCGCCGCGAGCTGGTCGACCAGGTCGAGGGCCTCGGCGGTGGTGAGCTCGTCGGGGCGAGCGCGGCCCGCGCGGGAGCCGCAATGGTGACAGGCGAGGTCGCACGCGAGCGTCACCTCCCAGACCACGTAGCTGGGCCGCCAGACGCGGTCGATCTCGCGGCTCTCGTCGAGGAGGGGCAGTCCGCGGCGCGCGGGAGGAGCGAGCGGGAGGCTGCGTCGGCGTGTCGGCGTCATGCGAGGACGGATCAGCGGTCGGCAGGGACGCCGTAGACGTCGCCGACGGTGACCACGTCGCGGGGGATGCCGTAGACCGCGGTGTCGGAGACCACGGGCACGTCGCCCGCGTCGAGCGCGTCGGCCGCCGGAACATCGTCGCGGGGGATGCCGTAGACCGAGGTGTCGGCGAGCACCACGTCATCAGGGACCGCCGTGTCGCCGCAGCCCGAAGCGCCGCCCGAGAGCGCCCCGACGATCAGCGCGGCGCGGGTCATCCCCACGCGCATCGCGGCGGGGCCGGGGAGGTGGCTCGCCGGGGCCCGCGTCTCGCCGCAGAAGGGGCAAGGGACCTCGCGGACGTGTCGATGGCACTTCAAGCAGATGAACATGGCCGGGAGCATAGACTCCAGCGCCGGGGCGGTGGTCAACGCGAGGCCTCGCGCAGTCACAGAGTCTGTGACCGGGTTCACAGAGTCTGTGACCGGGATACCAGTGCCTTCAGAGGACGAGGTGCGAACGCCAGGGTCTTCCCCCACCCATCGGCGCGCTACGGGTAGATCGACACGTTGGCGGGCGCGGTCGGCGCGCGCACGACGTGGTCGAGGCCCGTCACGTCGAGGAAGCCCCGACCCACGTAACCCCAGCAGTCGACGGTGCCGTCGGTGGCGAGAGCGCACGCGTTCGGTGTGCCCGCCGGCACCGCCAGCTGGGTGTACCGCCGCGAGCCGGACGCGACGCGGGTCAGTGCGCCCGCCAGCGAGGGCAGCACGGACTGCACGGTGGTCAGGGTCGGCGTCGTGTAGAAGACGCCGGTGCCGAGCTGGCCATACTCGTTGCTGCCCGAGCAGTAGACCTCGCCGTCGACGAGCGCGCAGCCCTCCCACGAGCTGCGGAGCGCGAGGTCGGTGAGGCCGACGGCGCTCCCGACCGTGGTGGCGTACACGTGTACCCCGCCCGGCACGTACCCGAGGTTGCCCCAGGTGGAGAGGGTGTTGTCCGCGAGCAGGGCGGCGGCGCCGATGAGGGGGCTGGCGAAGAGCCGCGCCACCCCGGTGAGCGTGACCGGCGCGATGGGCGTCGAGAGGCTGCTGCGCACGGCGATGGGCGAGTAGCTGTTGGTCGTGGTGCCGTCGCCGAGGGCGTACTGGCGGTTGTCGCCCCAGCAGCGCACCTCGCCTCTGGCGGTGCGCGCGCAGCTGTGCGTGCGCCCGAGGCCGATCTCCACCGGGGCGCCCGCGGCGCTCGGCCACGGGACCCGCGCCGGGCGGCGCGTGCCGCCGATGGTGCCATCGCCGACCTCGCCGTAGAGGTTGTAGCCCCAGCACGAGACGGTCGCGTCCGAGGCCAGCGCGCAGGTGTGGTACTCGCCCGCCGCCACGCTGACGATGCCCGTCACGGCGGCGCGCACGGGAGTGAGCTCGCGCATGGGCAGTACGGTCACGGGGTGCCCGAGCTCGCCGACGGCGCCGTAGCCCCAGCAGTCGACCGTCCCGTCGGCCCGGCGCGCGCACGAGTGATACGGGCCCACGGTGAACTGCGTGGCCGTGACGCCGGTCACCGCGACGATGCCCTGCATCGGGGCGCCGGCGCCGCCGTTCTGCAGGGTGCCGTTGCCGAACTGCCCCTCGGTGTTGGCCGCGTAGTCGCCCCAGCAGCGGATGCTCCCGTCCGCGAGGCGCGCGCAGACGTGCGAGCTGCCAGCGTGGATCTCCCGCACGCCGGTGAGCCCAGCCACCGTGCGCGGCGCGGGCGCGAGCTCGTGGCGCAGGCCCGCCTGACCGTACTCGTCGCGGCCCCAGCAGTGCACGTTGGCGCTGCCGTCGAGGGAGCACGTCATGCCGACGCCCACGCTCACCGAGAGCTGGTTCGAGAGCGTGCCCGCGCGCACCGGGGTCGAGCGCGATGCGGCGGACGACCCGTCGCCGAGCTGCCCGAAGCCGTTGGAGCCCGCGCACCAGACCTGGCCACCGACGATGGCGCAGGTCGCGCGCGCGCCGAGCGACATGGTCGTCGCGCCGCGCCAGGCGGCGACCTCCACCGGGGTCGCGCGGTTGGTGGCGCCGCCGTCGCCGAGCTGTCCGTCGGCGTCGAGCCCCCAGCAGAAGACCCGCCCGTCCGCGAGGCGCGCGCAGGTGGTCTGCGTGCCCGCCCACACGTCGACGGCGCCGCGCACGCCCGCGGCCGCGGGGAGCGTGCGCGCGACGGTGGTCCCGTCGCCGAGCTGCCCCGCCGCGTTGCCGCCCCAGCAGAACACCAGCCCGTCGCCGCGCAGCGCGCACGTGTGGTCGGTGCCCACCGCGACGCGCACGGCGCCCGCGAGCCCCGAGACCGCCACCGCGCTCCCGGAGGCGGTGGTGGTGCCGTCGCCGAGCTGCCCCGCCGCGTTCGGGCCCCAGCACGCCACCGCGCCGGTCGCGCGCAGGGCGCACCCGTGGGCGCCGCGGAAGCTCACCTGCCGCGCGTCGCTCACTCCGACGATGTTCGTCGGGAAGCCCGCGGTCCCGTAGAAGCCCGCGCCCCAGCAGACGGCGCGTCCGTCGAGCGCCGCGCCGCAGGCCTCCTGGTCACCGACGCCCATCGCGCTCACGACCACCGCCGAGCCCATCGCGCCGATGACCGCGCGCGCGGTGGTGGTGTGCGTGTTGCCGATGTTGTTGGCGCCGAACGCGTAGTTCGCGCCGTTGCCCCAGCACGCGACGCGCCCGGTCTCGTAGCGCACGCACGCGAACGCGGTGCCCGCGGACACCTCGATGGGGCGCGCGCAGCGGCCGGGGCTCGCGGGGTCGCCGGTGGGCACGCAGCCGCCGCGGCAGGCGTTGCCGCACGCGCCGCAGTTACCGGCGTCGCGGGCCAGGTCGACGCAGGTCGCGGGCATCCCGCAGGCGCGCAGGGCGCCCGCGCACACCGCGGTGCAGACGCCGGCGCGGCACGCTTCGGTGGCGCCGCACTCGCGCCCGCACGCCCCGCAGTTGAGGTTGTCGCTCTGCACGTCGCGACAGACCCCGACGCAGTCGGTGAGCGCCCCGCAGGTGGCCGCGCAGGCGCCGCCCACGCAGAACTGCCCCGCGGCGCAGCGCCGCCCGCACGCGCCGCAGTTCGACGGATCGCTCTGCAGGTCGAGGCAATACCCGCCGCAGTCGCTGCGCCCGCTCGGACAGACGCACCGTCCGCCGGCGCACGCCTGCCAGGAGGGGCAGCGGCTGCCGCACGCGCCGCAGTGCGCGCCGTTGCTCAGCAGGTCGACGCAGGTCCCGCCGCAGTTGGCCCGGCCCACGCAAGCGGTCGCGCAGTCGCCCGCGGCGCACACCTCGCCCGCGGCGCAGGCGACCCCGCAGCCGCCGCAGTTGGCGGGGTCGTTGAGCAGGTCGCGGCAGGCGCCGCCGCACGCGCGGTTCGGCGCGGCGCAGTTGGTCACGCAGCGCCCTGCGGCGCAGACGAGGCCTTCGGCGCAGGCGCTGCCGCAGGCGCCGCAGTTGAGGCGGTCGGTCTGGGTGTCGCGGCAGAGCATGCCGCACGCGGTCTGGCCCGCGCCGCACCGGAGCTCGCAGCGGCCGAGCACGCACGACTGGCCCGCGGCGCAGCGGGCGTCGCACGCGCCGCAGTGCGCGTTGTCCGTGGCGAGGTCGTGGCAGGTGAGCCCGCAGCCCGTGAGGCCGCCCGCGCAGGTCGCCGCGCACGCGCCGCGCTCGCAGCGCGCGCCGGCGGGGCAGGCGCGGCCGCAGCCGCCGCAGTGGGCGGGGTCGACGTCGACCTCGCGGCACACGCCGCCGCAGCGGGTCTGCGCGCCCGGGCAGGGGGCCCCGCACGCGCCGTCGTTGCACACCTCGCCGGCCGCGCAGGCGGTGCCGCAGGTGCCGCAGTGGGCACGGTCCGAGGCGCGGTCGACGCAGTGGCCGTCACAGAGCGACTGCCCGCCCGAGCACAGCGGCGCGCAGCGCCCGTCGGCGCATGTCTCGCCGACGGCGCACGCGCGGCCGCAGGCGCCGCAGTTGCTCCGGTCGAAGCGCGTGTCGGCGCAGTAGCGCCTGTCGGGCCCCGCGTCGGCGCCGCACGTCGCGACCGCCGCGGGACACTCGAACTCGCAGCGCCCGAGCGCGCACACGAGCCCCGCGGCGCAGCGGTTGCCGCAGGCGCCGCAGTGCGCCTGGTCCGTCGCCACGTTGACGCAGCGGTCGCCGCAGGCGGACTGCGGGGCCGGGCAGGCAGCCTGGCACGCGCCCGCGACGCAGACGTCGCCCGCGACGCAGGCGTTCTCGCAGCGCCCGCAGTGGCGCGGGTCGCTCGCGAGGTCGGCGCAGTCCGAGCCGCAGCGCGCGGCCGCATCGCACGCGGCGCCGGGGTCGCTCGCGTCGCGCGGCGAGGCGAGTTCGTCGCCGGCGTCCGAGGGGCGCGGCAGGTCGCCGGCGCAGCCCGCGACGAGCAGCGCCGCGGCCACGAGGACGAGGCGCGCGAAGGGTGAGCACAGGCAGGCAGGGGTCAGGGTGTTCATGGGTGCGACGGCGCCTCTCAGAGCTGCACGGGGTTGCCAGGGGTGCGCACGTAGCGGTCGACGCCGCAGGGTTCGAGGAAGCCGTGCGGCGTGTAGCCCCAGCAGTCGACGACGCCGTCTTCTCCGACCGCGCAGGCGTTCACGGCGTAGGCGCCGAGGACGCCGGTGAGGGCGCTGCCGGTCACGTACCGTCGGGGGCTCGCGATACGGGTGGCGGCGCCGCCCAGCACCGGGTTGTAGGAAGCGACGCGGGGGTAGGTGGGGTTGGCGTTGTAGGTGCCGCTGCCGCGGAGCCCCCACTCGTTCGTGTACGTGTTGTAGAAGCCCCCGTCGCTGCCGATCGCGCCGAGCCCGTAGGCGCACGAGCTGATCCGCGTGGCGCCCCCGATCGAGGCGCGGGTGAGCGCGCTCGCCGTGGCGAGGGAGCCTCCCCAGGACACCACGTCGCCCGACCCGACGAAGGCGTTGCAGCCGAGGGTGTAGCCGCAGAAGAGCCGGTCGACGGCTCCGAGGTAGAGCGGCGCGGCGAGCGTCGAGGGGGCCGCGTGCGTGCGGAGGGGCACGTAGCTGTTGGTCGTGACCAGGGTGCCGAGCTCGTAGTCGACGTTGCGCCCCCAGCAGAACACCGTGCGATCGGTGCGGCGAGCGCAGGCCTGATAGTACCCCGCGCTCACCTGCGCGACGTTGTCGAGGGCCGCGGCGTCCCCGGGGCCGCGCTGCACGCGGACGGGGGTGAGCGCGTCCAGGAGCACCGTGTTGTTGCCCATCTGGCCGTAGGAGTTGTCGCCCCAGCACCAGACGTCGCCGGCCGCGCGGCGCGCGCAGGTGTAGTCGTAGCCGCTCGACACCTCGACCACGCCGCTGAGCCCCGCGACCGCCACCGGGACGCTCGAGTCCGTGGTGGTCCCGTTGCCGAGCTGACCGCTGCTGTTGAGGCCCCAGCACGCGACGGTGCCGCCGCGGCGGAGCACGCAGGTGAAGCGCCGACCCGCCGTGAGCGCGACGGCGTCGGTGAGCCCGACGGCGTCTTGCGGCACCGTCACCGCCCCGGCCATCGGGCCCGCTCCGAGCTGCCCGTTCGAGTTGCCGTTGACCGTGCCCCAGCTCGTCACCGTGCCCGCGCGGCGGAGGATCGCGACGTGGTACTCGCCGACCGCCATGTCGATCGCGTCGCTGATGCCCCGCACCGCCGTGGGCGTACTGAGCGACTCATGGTGCGCGCCGACGCCGCCGTAGTCGTCGCGCCCCCAGCAGCGCACCTGGCGGGCGCCCTCGCTCATGGCGCAGGTGAGCTGGACGCCCACGTGCACCGTGCGCTGCCCGGCGAGCCCCGCGACGCGGGTGGGCGTCGGGGCCGCGGTGACCGCCCCGAGCCCGAGCGCGCCGGTGCTGTCCGTACCCGCGCAGCGCACCTCGCCCGCGATCACGGCGCACGCCACGCCGTAGCCGAGCGAGAGGGCCGTCGCGCCGCGCCACGCGGCGACCTCCACGGGTCGCGCGCGGTTGGTGGTGGTGCCGTCGCCGAGCTGCCCCTCCAGGTTGCGCCCCCAGCACCACACCGCGCCGTCGCGCTTGCGCGCACAGGTCGTGCGCTGCCCCGCCCATAGATCGACCACGTCGCTCATGCCCGCGACCGGCGTCGGGAGCGCGTGGGGAGAGGTGTCGCCGAGCCCGAGCTGGCCGTGGTCGTTGTACCCCCAGCACGAGACGTCGCCGCCGGTCGAGAGCGCGCACACGTGGTCGCCGCCCACGGCGACGCTGCGCACGTTGCTGATCGCCGCCGCGGTGGCGGGCTCCGAGGGCGCGCCGGTCCCTACCGCCGGGGCGCCGCGCGTGAGGTAGCGGTTGCTCCCCCAGCAGTACACGCGCAGGTCGGAGCGCACCGCGCAGCCGACGAAATCAGCGGCCGCGTAGGCGTTGTTGCTCGTGTCGACCTGGAGCACGTCCCGCAGGCCGTCGATCTTGCGCGACAGGCCGCCGCCCGGCGTTCCCCAGCACACCACGTCGCCGCCAGCGTCGACGCCGCAGCCGCCCTGGTACGAGAGGGACATCGACTGGAGCACCACCGGCGCGCCCATCACCCCGTAGACCGGGGTCGGGTCGCCGATGTGGAAGGTGCCCGGGTACGGTCCGATGCCTCCCACGTGGCCCCAGCACGACACGCGCCCGTTCGAGTACCGGGCGCACGCGTGATGCCAGGAGGCCTGCACCTCGACGGGCCGCGCGCACGCGCCCCCATCGCAGCCGCCCGCGCACACCCGACCGCACGCGCCGCAGTTGGCCGCGTCCGTGAGCAGGTTGGCGCACGCGTCGCCGCAGCGGGTCTCGCCGGGCGCGCATCGGCGCTCGCACATGCCCGCGCGGCACACGGAGTCCGCCGCGCACGCGCGGCCGCAGGCGCCGCAGTGGTTGTTGTCGCTGTCGAGCGAGCGGCACACGCCGCCGCACGGGGAGCTTCCGGTCGGACACACCGTGACGCACGCGCCCGCGGCGCACGACTGCCCCGTCGGGCACGCGTTGCCGCAGCGCCCGCAGTGGAACGGGTCGGCGCGCGTGTCGACGCAGAACGCCGTCGCGCCGCACGCCGTCTGACCCGTCGGGCAGCCGAGCGCGCAGGCGCCGCCGCGGCACACCTCGAGCGCCCCGCACACGCGCCCGCAGCGCCCGCAGTTCTGCGGGTCGTTTCCGGGGTCGACGCAGCTCCCGTCGCAGCTCGTGGTGCCGCCGGGGCACCGGAGGGCGCACGCTCCGGCGCCGCACACCTGCCCGGTGGGGCAGGCGTTGCCGCAGCGGCCGCAGTCGGTCGCGGCGTTCTGCACGTCGCGGCACGCGCCCGCGCAGGCCGCCAGCCCGGACGGGCAGGTCAGCGCGCACGCTCCCGCGGCGCACACCTGCCCGGTCGGGCACGCGTTGCCGCAGCGCCCGCAATGCGCCGCGTCGGTCTGCAGGTCGCGGCACGCGCCCGCGCACAGGGCCCCGCCGCCTGCGCACCCGCACGCGCCAGCCTCGCAGCGCTGGCCCGCGGGGCAGGCGTTGCCGCAGCGCCCGCAGTGGGCGTTGTCGGTCTGCACGTCCCGGCACACCCCCGAGCAGTTGAGCGCGGTGGTCGCGCAGGTGGTCGCGCAGGCCCCGTCGCTGCAAAGCTGGCCCGCGGGGCAGGCGCTGCCGCAGCGGCCGCAGTGGCTGGAGTCGTAGCGGAGGTCCGTGCAGGCGGTGCCGCAGCGGTCCTGCCCCGGCGCGCAGTCCGGCACGCACGCCCCGGCGCGGCATGCCTCGCCGGCGCCGCAGCCGTGACCGCACGCGCCGCAGTGGTTCCGGTGCCCCGCGAGGTCGGCGCAGACCCCCCCGCACCAGGTGGTGCCGGCGGGGCACCGCGACGAGCAGCGCCCCTCGTCGCACACCTCCCCGAGCGCGCACCCGTGGCCGCAGGCGCCGCAGTGCGCCGGGTCGCTGCGGGTGTCGGCGCAGAACCCGACGCCCGCGTCGCCGATGCCCCCGTCGCCGATGGCGCCGCACCGCGCGAGGCGCGGGCCGCACTGCAGCTCGCAGCGCCCGTCGGAGCAGACCTCGGCCTCGCCGCAGGCGTGCCCGCAGGCGCCGCAGTGGGCGCGGTCGGTGCCCAGGGACACGCACAGGTCGCCGCAGCGCACCTGGCCGCCGGGGCAGCGCACGTCGCACGCCCCGTTGGCGCACACCTGGGCGGCGCCGCAGCGGACCCCGCACGCGCCGCAGTGGGCGAGGCTGACGCGCGGATCGACGCAGGCCCCATCGCACCACACCCCGGGCGCCGCGCACGGGCCGCCGTCGCTCCGGGTCGCGTCGAGGGGGGCGGGCGCGTCGCTGACCGTGGCGTCGGGCGGTCCTCCGACCACGGAGCGACCCTCACAACCGACGAGCACCAGGACGATCCACGACAGGGCCGCGAACGCGCGGCGGTCGCTCAGGTTGAAGATTCGGGGCATCGGGACCTCTTTGCGGATCCGCAATCGCCCCCCGGACGATTAAGCGCAACGCCCGCCGGATTAAACGCGATTTCGCGCCGCACCGAGCGTCACGACGGGCACGCCTTCGAGGCGGTACCCGACGCCGTCGAAGCGCAACGCGTCGCCGACGCCGAGCTTGCGCAGCGCCGTCAACGCGACCCGCACGCGGTTGGTGCGCGCGTCGGCACAGGCGTTCTGGCCGGGCCAGCCGGCGGCGAAGAGCGCGTCGACCTTGAGCGCGGCCCCGGGAGCGCGGGCCAGCGCCAGGAGCAGCCGGTGGGACGTGCGGTGGCGGACCGCGTCGAGCGTCTGGCCGCCCGGGAGGCGCACCTCGTCGCCGCGGAGAACGATGGCGTCGGCGGGCGGAAAGCACGACTGGCGCACCCGCTCGAGCACGCGGCGCACGAGCACCACGTGGTCGCCCAGCCGTCGCCAGAGCGGCGCGTCGGGGTCCGGCAGCGGCGGGACCTCGTCCGGCGTGTGCGCCGCCAGCAGCGTCGCGAGCATGTCGACCAGCACGCGCATCGGGCCGTCGCCGCGGGCGAGGCGGGAGGCATCCGCGAGCGACCCTCGGGCCCCGGCGAGGTCACCGTCTCCCGCGAAGGCGAGCGCGAGGCACACCCGCACCATCGCGGCGCAGGCGTGCCCGGGCACCTCGTCGATCTGGAGGCGCGCGCCCTCTAGCCGCGCCGTGGCCTCGGCCCAGCGGCCCTCGTTCAGGAGGGTGAGGCCCGCCTCCATGGTGAGCACGCACTGCCAGACAAGGTGGCCGAGGCGCGCGCACCGATCGGCGGCGTCGTCGAAGCAGCGGAGCGCCCCGGCGGTGTCGCCGCGCCGCCGACGAATCGCGCCGAGGAAGGCCTGCGCGGTGGCCTCCGTGAGCCGGTCGCCGCGGGCGCGGGCGAGGGCGAGGGCGTCGTCGATGGCCACCTCCGCGCCGTCGACGTCGCCGCAGTCGAGGAGGCACAGGGCGCGGTTGGCCACGAGCGCGGGCGGGAGGTCTTGCGGGAGGTGGGCGGTCCAGAGGCGCGCGGCTTCGTCGTAGCAGGCGAGCGCGTCGGCGTGTTCGGCGGCGAGGAAGTGCGCCCAGGCGCGCAGGTCGAGCGCGGTGGCGAGGGCCGCGGGGTCGCCCGCGGCGCGCGCGAGGGTGACGGCGCGCAACGCGGCCTCGCGGGCGTCATCGAGGTGCCAGCCGTTGAACGCGAGGCGAGCGCGCTCGGCGGCCAGGGCGCCCTGCAGCGCGAGCGGTGCGTCGTCCGGGAGGGCCGCCTCGCCGCGGCGGATCTCATCCCTGGCGCGTTGGAAGTCACCGGCCCAGCGGAGGTCGGCACCACGCGCGAGGTGCATCCGGGCGGCGGTCTCCACGGGCAGCGGGTGCGACTCGCTCCGCGCGGCGAGCGCGTCCCAGAGGGCGAGCCGCGCGGAGGGGTGGAGCGCGTGGCGCGCGCGGCGGTCGAGCGCGAGGGCGACCTCGATCACGGCGACGTCGTGGACGCGGTCGGCGGTGCGCACGAGCTGATCGACGAGGGGCGGCAGGTGGCAGGCCAGGATCGCGGGCGCGAGCGCGTCGCGGCCCTCCAGGAGGAGCGCCACCCAGCGCGCGAGCAGGTCGCGACGCGTGTCGGCGTCGAGGCGGTCGAGCACGTAGAGGCGCACGGTGTCGAGCAGCTCGACACGGGGCACCTCGGGGCATCGCACGGCGCGAGCGAGCGAGCTGTCGTGGAGCGACTGGAGGGCGTTGATGCGCGCGATCGGAGCCTGGAGGTGGGGCGGCAGCAGCGGGGTCAGGGCGTCGACGTCGACGCAGGTGCCGAGCAACGCGGAGGCCGTGAGCAGCGCGCGGGCGTCGGGGTCGAGGCGCTCCCACGCCGCGTCGAGGGTGGCGCGCAGCGACCGGTGACGCGCGGGCGCGTCGCGGCGAGAGCCAACGAGGAGCCCGAAGCGGTCGCGCAGGAGCGGTAGCATCGCCGAGGGCGAGAGCGTGGCGGCGCGCGCGGCGGCGAGCTCGATCGCGAGCGGGAGCCCGTCCAGGGCGCGCACGAGCGCCTCGACGGCGCCTCGCTCGTGGGCGTCGGTCACGGCGCCCCCGCGCTCCGCGGCGCGGGTGAGGAAGAGCGTGGCCGCTGCGCTTGGCGCGCCGTCGACCGCGTCGGTGCCGAGCGGGGCGACGATCACGCAGTGTTCGCCGCCGACGTCGAGGGGCGTGCAGCTCGTGGCGAGCACCCGCAGTTCGGGGGCGCGGTCCATCCAGCGGCGGACGTCACCCGCGGCGTCGAGCACGCTCTCGAAGTTGTCGAGGACGAGGAGGGTGTCCGCGCCGAGGCCCAGGCGCGCCGCGAGGGCGGCCTCGGTCGACTGCGCTCCGTCGGCGCATGGCACCCCGAGCGAGCGCGCCGTGATGCCCACCGCTTCGACCCGCGAGCGGGCCGCCGAGAGGTCGCAGAACACCACCTCCAGGTGGACCTCGAGCGCCGCGGCGCAGGCGAGCGCGAGGCGGGTCTTGCCCACCCCGCCAGGGCCGAGGAGCGTGACCAGCGCGCCGGGCGGCGCGAGTGCTTCGAGCGTGGTGAGCTCGAGCTCGGCCCGACCGACCAGGGCGTCGCGCGGTCGCGGGAGGGGCGTCGGAGGGACGTTGTCGGGCGGTGTCACGGAGCCCTCGGATGGTGTGCGCCCCGGGTGCATAGGGAAAGCGACGCGGCACCCTCGCTGGCATGAATCTGCATGGTTCAGCTGGAGGCGACAGAACATCCAGCGTACGAATTTTTTCCGGTTCCCAGGCTGTCGCCTGGAGCTCCTGGCGAACTCGGTGGGGAGCTCATTGGCGCGGAGGAGACCCCGGGAGGGGAGACGCCACACCCGCGCGGTGCACGACGGGGTACGGTGCGGGGCGAGCGCTCTCGGGTCGCCGAGCTCCGTCTACGGAGTCAGCGCCAGGCGAACCAGCGCCGAAGCCGTCCCCGCCCGCGACACGTCGGGCACAGCCGCGCGGCGTTGCAGGTCGAGCACGCGACGCGCGTGGTGCCCGCGCAGACGGGGCAGCGGCCCCGGAGCACGTAGCGCCCGTCGACCATCTCGGCCACGTCGCCGATGTGAGCGCGGGACCACGCGTTGTAGGTCCCGTCTACGTTGTAGAAGCGGAGCCAGAGCTCGTCCGGGGGGTGACCGTCCACGGTCATGTGCTCCCAGCCCGGATCGTCGGCCTTGATGCAACGCCCCGGGCAGGGGACGCTGCCGTGGGCGCAGCCGTCCGCGCCGCAAGACACCCTACCGGTGTGCTCGCACGCCGCGCACGGCTCGTAGACGGGATTGAGCAGGCGCTGCCCGACGAGGGCGAGGAGCATCAGCCCGAGGACGGCCCACAAGACGGACCGCGGCGCCGCCCCGCGCATCGCGCCGGAGTCACGGCGCCCGGTGAATGTTGATCGCATGGTGAGGTCCCTGGAAGCGGCGGAGGGTCGTCGAATGGCCCGCGCCACGGCGCATCTGGCACGCAATCGATCGGGTCAACAAGATGCACCGCGCGACGTCGACAGTCGGCCGCGACAAGCATCCTTCGGTCACCTGCAGCGAATCGGTGCCTGCCACGGTGTTCGACTGGGGTACCTGGTGCCTTGAATGTGGGCGCCACCACGGGCCACGATGCGGCTCATATGGGCGACGCCGCACGACGACGGCACCGACGGATGGCGTTGAACTGCGCCCGCGCCGGACGGGCAGCGCTGCTGCTCGTCGCAGGGTGCGGTCAGCACCCCGGCGGCGCTGACGCCTCGGTCGACTCGCGCCCCGCCACCGACGTCCACGCTCCGAGGAGCGATGCCGCGAGCAGCGAGCCGACCTTCGCCGATCCGCGGGACTCAGGCCATTGCGGACCGATCGGGGTTCAGTGCCTCCCCAGCAACTCGAGGACGCTGGCGCGTTGCGAGGCGGGGCGTTGCATGTACGAGTGCGCGACGGCGCTCAGGCAGTGCAGCCCCTTCGACCCGTGCACCGCCGACCTGCAGAGCGACCCTCGCAGCTGCGACGCGCGCGTGACGCTCGACGCTCGTCCGATCGCGCCGCTGTCGACCGCGCGCCTCGGCGGGCAGCGACCGCGCTTCCGCTGGCGCCGGGCCGCCGGAGTGGACGGGGTCCGGCTCCAACTCTGCGCCGACCGGGTGTGTGAGCGGGTCGAACGGGTCGAGGACATCGTCGGCGACGCGTTTCGCCCGCCCGTCGCGCTGTCTCCAGGGCCGCATTTCTGGCGGCTCTTCGCCCGGCGGGGGACCGTCCTCTCCACGGCGCCTTCCCCGGTGTGGGAGTTCATCGTCCCGCCCGCGGAAGGCACCCGGGAGGTCATCGGATACACGCCGGATCTCGACGGCGATGCGCTGCCGGACACCGTGACGCAGTCCACCGAGCCGAGTGACTGGAGCTCGCGAACGGTGACCAGGGTCCGGCTCTCCACGCGAGCCGTTGAGGTGACGCGCCACGGCCCCGCCGCGTTTTCATCGCTCGAACGAGACCCGCTCTCTGGACTGCCTGAATTCAGGCGATTCACCACAACCATCTATCACTACGTGGCCGACGTGGATGGCGACGGGTTCGGCGACCTGATCGGTTCGGTCAACTCCATCAACGTGGTGGACTTCGAAGAGCACAATGACCGCGCGCTGGAGCTGCTCCGCGGCGGCGATCGACAGATCGCGATGTTCCCCGTCACCGTCGAGTCGATCTCCGAAGGCTCCAGGTGGACCTCCATGAACATCACCGCGCTCGGCGACATCGACGGCGACGGCTATGCCGACCTGCTGTACTCGGGGTACGAGTCCTACAGCGCGATGGTGGGTGGCCCTGTGCTGCGCCTTCGATTTGGTGGGCCCTCGGGGCTGAGCTCGCCCTCTCCCGAGGTCAGCATCTCCGACGGGGGTCATGCCGACAGGGTGTTTCCGGGAGACTTCAACGGCGATGGCATCGTCGACATCGCGGCCCAGTCGCTGGCGCTCTCGAGCAACACGCCCAACCGGGTGAGGGTGTTCTTGTTCATCGGGGTCGAGCGCTCGCAGCCGATCGCTCGGGTGCTCTTCCACTGCCCCGCCGCTGAAGCGGCAGGCTTCCTCTCTCCAGAGGAGGCCACCATCCATGAAGTGCGGGACGTGAACGGCGATGGCTTCGATGATCTCCGGGCTGCTCCCTACTGGCATCCTGCCGACCATGGACTGATCACATGGTTCGGGGGCCCCGACGGACTCTCGTCGGACCGTTGCGCCGTCGATGGAGCGCCATGAGAGGGCGCCGCGCGCGTCGCCGCGGAGGCTGACGCCGATCGCCCAACGTGGCAGTGTGCGGGGCCATGACGTCGACCGCGCGACGGGTTCACACGGTGCACTACCCGGAGACCGATCACATGGGGGAGGACTTCCT
>Ga0066427_1000144_pt1 | contig 22326 bp, 17 predicted proteins | sample LakWasMet39_LOW7_2_FD_59515 | JGI IMG/M metagenome (GOLD analysis project Ga0066427, IMG submission 59515) | Freshwater sediment methanotrophic microbial communities from Lake Washington under simulated oxygen tension - Sediment Metagenome 39_LOW7 | ecosystem: Environmental > Aquatic >... | reverse complement strand
GGTCGTACCGGGGACTCCTCGCTGACGGCCTCGCGGTCGTACCGGGGAGATCCCCGCCGAGGGCCTCTCGGTCGCTCCCCTCCGGGCGAGGCCGCATTGGGGTGGACGTGGTGGGCTCTCCCCTCCGGGCGAGGCCGCGTTGGGGTGGACGTGGGTGGGCTCTCCCCTCCGGGCGAGGCCGCGTTGGGGTGGAGGCGGAGGGGCTGCTGTCGCACACGCAGGCGAAGAAGCTCATCGCCATCGTGAGGAGCGTCCCGCGCGAGCAGGCCCTCGCCGTCGGGCAGGAGCGGGCCTACGCGCTGATCGCGCTGTCGTCCGCCACGCCCGAGCCGGACAGCGCGGCGGAGCTCATCGCGCACAGGGTGCTCGACGGCCAGCCCGCGGCGAAGGCGTCGGTGCGGGCGATCGAGGCGGCCGCGAAGGGCGAGCGAGCGAAGGCGCCGAAGACCGCGGCGGCGAAGGCGAAGGCGAAGGCCGACGCGGCGGTGGAGAAGACCGTGCGGGCGATGCTGCGCGCCAGCGGGCTCAAGGCGACGACGGTGAGCGTGGGGCGCGACGAGGTGCGGGTGGTGGTTCCGCGCACGCAGATGGACAAGCCGCTGGAGGCCATGCAGGGCCATACGCTGAGCCCCCGGGGGCTCGACGTCTGGCCCCGGCGACGGTCGTACCCTGTCCGCGCGCACCCCCGATCGTTGCCGGTCTTATCGGGCTCCGCGCGTTCGGCCTTACCATCCCGCGCGTGAGACCGACCCACCCCCTGCGAACCCTCGCGACCCTGCTCGCCCTCGGCGCGCTCCCCGTGGCCTGCACCCCCAGGTCGCTCGGCGCCAACCTCCCCGAGGACGCCGCGGTCCTCGACGCCGCGACCGACGTGGGCACCGCGGCCGACGTGGTCACCCCGACCGACGCGCCCTCGATCGACACGCCCGCCTCTCCCGACGTGCCCTCCGCGCCCGACGTGCCCCCGCTCGATGTCCCCTCCACCCCGGACCTCGGCGTCGATGTCCCCTCGACCCCGGACCTCGGCGTCGACGCGGGTCCCACGTGCCGCACCGACCGCGACTGCGCCCTCGGCCTCGTCTGCGACCGCAGCCGCAGCCTCTGCGTGGAGTGCCTCTCCGCGGTCGACTGCGGCGACGCCGGGCGCATGTGCGTGAGCTCCCGCTGCGTCACCCGCGTCCCCTGCGTGTCGTCGCGGATGTGCAGCGGCCAGGTGTGCGACCCCGCCCGCGGCTACTGCGTCGACTGCCTCACCGCCACCGACTGCGCCCCCGGCCAGACCTGCGGCCCCGACGCCACCTGCCAGGCCCGGCTCTGCACCCCCGGCTCCGCTGAGTGCGTCGGCACCACCCGCGCCCGCACCTGCGACGCCCGAGGCCTCGCGTGGACCGAGCTCCCCTGCGCCTCCGGGACCACCTGCTCCGGCGGCATCTGCCGCGCCCGGGTGTGCACCCCCTCCGAGGCGAGCTGCGCCAGCCCCAGCACCCGCCAGGTCTGCAACGCCGACGGCCTGGCCTACACCCCGATGACCTGCCCCGCCGGGACCACCTGCTCCGGCGGCGTCTGCACCACGCGCGTCTGCACCCCCGGGGCGACCGACTGCTCCGGCGCCACCGCGCTGCGCATCTGCAACGCCGAGGGCACCGGCTACACCGCCGCGGCCTGCGGCGCGCGCACGACCTGCCGCGCGGGCGCCTGCACCCCGTGGATCTGCTCCCCGGGTGAGCTCTCCTGCGCCTCGACGAGCGCCCGCCAGACCTGCAACGCCGACGGCCTCGGGTACAGCGCCACGGCCTGCCCCGCGGGGCAGAGCTGCGCCTCGGGGACGTGCCGCGTCGCGACGGTCTGCACCCCGGGGATGGCCTCGTGCGCCTCGGCGACGATGCTCAACGTGTGCAGCGCCGACGGCACCAGCAGCACCACCACGACCTGCCTCAACGCCCCCAACGCCACCGGGCGCTGCACCGGATCGGGCTGCGGCATCGCCTGCAACACCGGCTTCGCCGACTGCAACGGCAGCACCTCCGACGGCTGCGAGACGCCCACCGGGACGACGAGCAACTGCGGCGGCTGCGGGGTGCGCTGCGGCGGCGGTCAGATCTGCTCGGGCGGCGCCTGCGTGGCGGGCGGCTGCGCGGGCGCGGCGTGCTCCTTCGTCATGAACTGCTGCGCGGGCTACATCTGCTCCGACAGCCTCGTCGGCACCTGCGTCTCCAACGCCTGCCCGACGGAGGGGCAGTCGTGCGCCCTCCCTGGCCGCTGCTGCGCGGGCCTCACCTGCCAGGGCCGCGTGTGCGTGGCGTCCTCCTGCGACGTCGCGGGCAACCCCCGCGACAGCGGCGGGTCGTGCTGCTCGGGGCTCTCCTACCGCCCGTCGCCGACCACCTCGCTCTGCTGCAAGGAGGCCAGCGTGAGCTGCACCGACAGCAACGAGTGCTGCGGCCGGATGCTCTGCACCAGCGGCCGCTGCGCCTGCATCGCAGCGGGCTCGGCCTGCTCGGCCTCGGCGGACTGCTGCAGCCGCTCGTGCAGCATGGGCACCTGCCTCTGATCGGCGAGGAGCGGGGGAGCTCGGGCGGCCCCCTCACCGCGCTACCGCGCGCCCTGCACCCCCGCGGGGCGGGGGCAAGGGCTCCGACGTCTTCAGTCCGAGCGCGAACCTGACAGCGACCTGAGCCCTTGCCCCCGCCCCGCGGGGGTGAGGGCGCGCGGTAGCGCGGTGAGGGGGCCCCTTCACCCCTCCCGATAGCGCCAGCTCAGGGTCTCTGCCGCGCCGGTCTCTCCGAGCACCTCTACGGCCGACTCGCGGTCGCAGAAGTCCATCGCGTACGAGCGGATGCGCGACGCGCAGGCCATGATGTCCCGGTCGCCCGGGATGTAGTCGAGGAAGGTACGGCTACAGAGCAGCAGCATCTTCTGCTTCGCCCGCGAGGTGAGCACGTTGAAGCGGCTCAACCCGTAGATGAACTCCTCCTCGGCCATCAGCTGGTCGCGCGCGGAGATGCCCATCGAGGCCACGATGAAGGTCCGGTCCGAGCCCTGGAACTTCTCCACCGAGTACACCGTCTGGCGCAGGCAGCGGTCCAGCTCCGCGTCGTCCAGCGAGCTCCTCCGCGCCGCTCCCTCTCCAGCCCCCAGCCTCGCCTTGATCTCCCGGATGATCTGCCTCCCTTGCGCGTTGTGCGGCGCCACCACCCCGACGTGCTCCGCCCAGAACGCCCGCTCCTCCGCCGCGCTCTTCACCCCCATCTGCGCGAAGAAGCCCGCCACCACCTCCGCCGCCAGCGTCGCCTCCAGCGGGCTCGTCGCCCGCTCTCCCTCCCGCCGGTGCACCAGCGTGTGCACCTCGCGCGACGGGTCGAGCACCGCCCGCACCCACGGGCTCGTCACCTCCGACGGAACCTCCGGCAGCAGCGCGTACGGCCGCTCCTTCCGGAAGGCGCGCAGCTCGGTGTAGATCCCCAGCGTGCGGGTGTAGTCCACGATCGTATCCGTGGAGCGGTAGTTCACCTGGAGCTGGTGCGCCGGCATCCGGTGGCCCTCCAGGAAGTAGTGGAAGAGGCTCCCCAGCACCTTGCGCAGCTTGCGCGGCGGCTTCACCTGCTGCACCGGCGGGAGCTGGTGCTGGTCGCCCACCACCACCACCCGGGTGCGCCTCGCGGGCATCGACGCGATGGCCATGGACTCCAACAACCGCGGCACCGGCCGCTCGTAGTCGGGCGTCGCGTCGGTGTAGCCGAGCGTCACCTCGCCGGGCCAGAGCACCTCGGCCGCCGCGAGGAAGTGGTCCGTCGGGAGCTGCGAGGCCTCGTCGACGATGATCAGGTCGAAGCCCGTGTCGTTCTTCAGGAAGTCGTAGGTGAACTTCGCCGCCGTGCTCGGCCCCGTCAGCTTGAAGAGCGAGTGCGCGTTGGCGAACATCACGAAGGACGGCGGCAGCGCGTCCTCCAGGCGCCTCCCCCCGGTGCGCTCGACCTTCACCCCGTCGAGCGTCATCGTGGCGCCGTGGATGGTGAGTCCGTGAGCCCCCGGGACGGGCACCTCGCGGTCGCCGGAGAGCATGAACACCAGCGGTAGCTTCGCCGCCGCGGTGGGCTGCTGCTGCGCGTCGCGGTGCTCGCTGAGCTTGCGGGCCAGCACCACCATCGCGTCGTAGGAGAAGGCCGTGACCAGCACCCGCACCGGTCCGTCGGCGCGGAGGACGAACTCGTCGACCAGGGCCGCGAGCGTCTGCGACTTGCCCGTCCCCGGAGGCCCCTGGAGGCAGGTGATGGTGCTCCCCAGGGCGAGCCGGATGGCCTCCTGCTGAGACGCATCCGGCGGAGGAGACACGGTGGTGCGGAGGGGATCGTGGTCGGGGATCCTCCCCGTGGGCAGCAGCGTCGGGGCGTAGAGGTAGGTCTCCGCCATGCTGAAGGTGAGCGAGGGGGGCGGAGGCAGCGCGGGCTCCGGGTGCAGGCCCATCAGCATCGACGCGCGGAAGCCCAGCCACGAGTGCCCGGTGCGCCACGACCAGCGGCGCAGCAGGCCGTTCTTGTTGTCGAGCAGCCGCCCCGACCAGATGTCCATGGCCGTGGGGTAGAGGTAGATCGGGTCTTCGGTGAGCGCGTCTCCGAGGGCCGAGAGCTCGGCGCCGAAGTCCTTCTCGCTGGCCGCGACGACGCACTCGTAGCAGCGGCGCGCGGCGTCGTAGCGCATCTCCACCAGCTCGACGCCCCACTCCTTGAGCTGGCTCTTCGCGCGCTTCGACTCCGGCACCAGCAGCGCCCGGTCGCCCTCCTTGAAGCGCACCTCCGCGGACATTCCGTGGAGCTCGAAGCGCGCTCCTCCGTGGGGCATGTCCTCGTCCGGAGGGAGCGGCTGGAGGGCGGTGACCTCCGCGGCGTAGAGCCTCCCGATCCCCTTGGAGGGGTAGCTGTAGCGCACGTCGTCGACCGAGAGCTGCGCCGCCGTCGCGTTGAGCCGCGCGAACATGTACCAGGTGCGGGCGATGGCGTGCAGCCCGCCGAGGGGGAGGGTCTGGCGCATCCGGCGCACCTGGATGGCCTCGCGCAGCATCAGCGACTCGCGCATCTCCGAGCGCACCGTCTGCAGGATGCGCTCGAGCCCCTGGAGCTTCACCTCGAGCTGGTCGCCGATCTGGGTGAGCTTCTGGTTGCGCTTGTTCTGGTTGCCCTCCTCGATGGCGGAGTGCCAGACGGCGTAGTCCATGTAGTTGAAGTGCGGCGCCCAGTAGCGGCTGGAGACGCTCCAGCGGAAGTCGCTCTTCAGCATCCCGTGCCAGGTGCAGTTGATGACGTGGGGAAGTCCCTGGGTGGTCTCCACGAAGGAGCGCAGGTCGAAGAGCTTCTGGTGCCGAGTGGCGTGCACCACGCCCGACTCCGTGGGGGCGAGCCATTGCAGCAGCTCCTCGAAGCGGCGGCGCAGCGTGGGGTCGGTGTGGATGCGGTCGACCTGGCGCTCCAGCATGTCCTGCGCGTGCTGCACCTGGTCCGAGGACCAGTAGAAGATCGCGAGCGAGGGGGCGGAGGGAGCGTTCCAGGTGCGGCCGTCGGCGAGGAGCACCGGGTGGATCACGCCCACCAGGGACTCCATGGCGTTGCAGAGGGTCACGCAGGCGGAGAGCTGGTTGAGCAGGTCCTGGGCGAGCTCGAACTCCTGCAGCGGGGTGACGTCGCCCGCCACGTAGCGCCAGGTCCAGCGCGCCTTGAGGGGGGCGCCCGGGTCGTCGTCGCGGGAGAGCAGCTCCAGCTTGCCGGAGTCGTGGAGGGCCGAGAGCGCGTGGCTCGCCTCGGCGATGAGCTCGTCGGCCGCGCCGGAGGTGACGCCCGCGTCCCGGAGGAAGGCCTCGTCGAGGGAGGGGCGCAGCCCGTGGGCGGCCTTGATCATCACCGCCGCGCTGGCGTTGGACTCCAGCAGCAGCCGGAAGTGATCCCACCAGGCGTCGTAGAGGTCGCGGTGCGCCGCGTTGGGAGCGCAGGTGATCTCCAGCCGCAGCGCCGCGCCGAAGACCACGTCGTGCGTCGGGTCGGACTCCAGGTCGACCAGCAGGGTCATGTCGCTGTAGCGAGGGAGCGCCATGGAGAGGTGGCGCTGCCCGCCGAGGTCGAGGGCGTGGGCGGCGACGCGCTGCTGCTCCATCAGGGCGCGGGCGCGCAGCCGTAACATCGGTCGCTCGGCGTAGATGGGGTCGTAGCCCGACGAGGGAGGCACGACGGCGAGCGAGGTGGCGACGTCGCGCACGGTGTCGAGCTTCTCCAGCGAGCGGAGGAGCCCGGCGGTGGTCGGGGAGGTGTAGGGGATGAGCCGGAGGTCCCAGTCGCCGGGGTCGGTGGAGCCGCGCTCCAGGGAGATCTTGCAGTCGTTGAGGTAGCGGCACGCGCCGCACGCGGGCTGCACCCGGACGTCCACCGCGTCGGGGTCGTGGGGGCGCCTGGAGACGAGATCTCGCACCCTCGCCGTCGCTCGCTCGAAGAGCACCCGCGCGTCGTCCCACACCAGCGGGACCATGAACTCCCCGGTGAGCTTCTCCAGGGTCAACCCCGCGAAGGGATCGTCGATGAAGGGGAGGATCCCGTGGCCGTCGGCGGAGACGAAGAAGCGGTCGGCGAGCCTTTGAGCGCGGAGCCAGTGGGAGAGTCCGTGGGCGTAGAAGAGGAGCTCGACGAAGTGCGAGCGGCCGACGCCGTGCTCGCTGGTGTGCTTCACGTCGAGCACTCGCAGCGAGAGCCGGGCGCGGCGCTCGTCGGGGGAGAGCACCCGGAGGCGCCCGTCGGGGAGCACCTCGCGGGCGACGGCGTCGTCGGCCGTGGAGGAGACCAGGAGCACGTCGGGGCGGAAGTTCTGGTCGGGGAGGGTGACGGGCATGGGGCCGTCGGCGGCGGCGTCCACGAGGAAGCGATAGAAGCTCTCCGGGAGGGTGGCCTCGTGCTCCAGCAGGATCAGCGGCCCCGCGGAGGCGTCGGCGTGGAGGGCTCCGAGGGAGCGGCCGTCGAGCTTGCGGGGCAGCACCTCGCCGGCCTGGTCGAGCTCGGCGCGGGCGCCCGGAAGCTGGCGCAGGGCGCGGTAGACCTGCTGCTCCCAGACGTGGCCGAGGCGGGCGGCCTCGTGGCGCTCGAAGTCGGGCTCGACCAGCTCGCGGTAGGGCGAGAGCAGGGCGGGGTCGGCCTCCGCGAGGTCCCAGAGGAGGCGTCGATCGCACTCGGTCTCGACGTAGTGCTTGAAGGCCAGCTTGTTGAGTCGCGCCACGGCGGGGACAGTATCCGAAGCGCCGGTGGGGGGAGGGGAAAGGCGGGGCGGGAGGAGCGGAGGGGCCTACTGCGCCGTGGCGGCCGCCGCCAGAAGGCGCTCGAGCTCCGCGACGCGCGCTTCGAGTGCCTCGCGAGAGCGATGGGCCGACCGCCAGCGCCCTTCGTCGAGGTCGTACCAGCTGTGCTTCTTCGTGGGGACCTCCACCGAGACGTCGACGGTCGCTCCACGGGTCTGCACCGCCTGAGCGAGCTCGCGGCGGGCGTTGTTGGTGCCGTGGGTGATGAACACCGTCTGTCCGGCGAGGCAGAGGTGCCCGTCGTACTCCCAGATGAGCCAGTCGAGCAGATCGTGCTGATCGGCGTGCGCCGAGTAGCCATCGATCTTCTCGATGTGGGCGACCATCTCCGAGAGGGGGAGGCGGTGCATGGAGCGCTTCGGATCGGCGTCGGCCCAGGTGAGCTGATCGCTCACGCGGCAACGATCCTCGATGGGAATCTGCACGTGCTGCAGGAGCCTGCCGCCGTTCGTCGCCGGGGGCACGAAGCTGGTGAACAGCACCGTGGTGCTCTCCCGGCGGAGCAGGGAGTCGAGGTAGGCCATCACCATCCCGCCTTCGCACATCCCGCTCCCGGTGATGACGACGGCTGGGGCGCCGCCCTCGATCACCTGGGCGATGGGCTTGTCGTGGACGGTGAAGCCCGCCGTGCCGAGCTTTCCTCGAAGCATGTCGGTGAGCCGCGCCTCCAGCTCCTTCTCCCCTTCGGCGGTGTCGGGGAGCCCGAACACGGAAGATAGCTGTTTGGCGCGCCAGACGGGCTTGAGGCTGTTCTTGCGGCTGAGCTCCTTCCTGCGCATGCCCTCGGCGTAGATGCCATTGACCTTCGCCGCCATCGGAGCGTTCAGGTACATCGGGATGCCCCGATACCGTGCCGGGTCGGAGCGGAAGACCTCGTGGAGATCGAGCAGCACCGACTGCGTGCGATCGACCGCGAGGCAGGGGATCAGCAGGACGCCCCGCTGTTCGAAGAGCGTCCGATCGACGACCTGGCGCAGGCGCTCGACACGGGCTGCGCGGCTGCGCTGCTCCGGTGAGCGGCAGGTGGCCCCGTAGGTGGATTCGACCACTGCGTAGTCCGCGAATCCCGGCTTCATCCGATGTCGCAAGAACCCGAGGTGCTCGTCTCCTTCGGCATTGGTTCCGAGGTCACCGGAGAAGGTGATGGAGCGCTGGGTTCGCTGCCCTCGAACGGTGGGCTTCGGACCCCAGACGATCTGCACGGACACCGCACCGAGGATGTGACCGGTGCGGCAGAACGTGAAGAACAGGTCGGTGCCGAAGGGGTGGAGTTCTCCGAAGAGGCGCCCCGACGGTTCATGGAAGAGCGGGGCGAGGGCCTCGACGTCGGCGCTGGAGAAGGGGGCTCCGGGCTGTCGCGCGGCGTCGGCCAGGATGAGCTTCGCGATCTCCGCGGTCTCGCGGGTGCAGTAGACCGTACCGCGGAACCCCTCCTTCACGAGGCGCGGCAGCAGCCCGCAATGATCGAGGTGCGCGTGCGTGAGGAAGACGCACTTCAGCCGGGAGGGGACGAACTCCAGCGGACGGTGGTTCCAGTCGCGCTCGCCGTGCTCGCCCTGCATCATCCCGCAGTCGACGAGGAACTCGACGTCCTGCGCCTCGTGCTGGAGCCAGTAGCAGGAGCCGGTGACCTGCTCGATGGGGTTCAGGAATCGGACCTTCATCGCGCGGCCTCCTGCGTGGCGGTGTCGTCGGCCTCGTAGCAGAGCCGGAAGCCGATCTTGCAGGCGCGGTACTTCCCCCAGCTCGACGAGGGGAAGAGGTCACGCGCTACGGGGAGTCCGTCGTGGATGCCCTGGAGGCTGGCGGTGCTGATCGCTGCCGCGCTGGTCTCGTTGTGCTCGAAGAGCCACTCGCCGAAGCCGATGGCGGCGATGAATCGCAGCCCACCCGCTCCTTCGCGCCAGGAGAGCCCCGGCCGGAAGCGGGCGTGCTCGTCTCCCCCGATGAAGCCCCACGTCGTTCTCCGGGTGCCATCGGGCTTGATGAAGTCCACGCAGCCGTTGGTCAGCCGCGCCTGCATCGGGTCGGTGCCCGGCGCGCGCCGCGGGAGGGCTCCCGCCGGCAGCGCGCCCGGGTGCATTTGCAGGTACTCCGCGCAGCGCAGCAGGCGCACCGGCCGCTGGTGCTTCTGCTCGAACCAGCGCGCGTAGGCCTGGGCGTCGTACCAGTTCACGCAGGCCGGCAGGTGGTCCGGGTCGTGGTTGGGCGCCGCGAGGTCGTCGATCTTCTCCGCGCGTCGCGCCTCGTAGCCGGTCTCGGCGAGGAAGCGCCGCAGCTCCGCGATGGTGACCAGGGGCGACACGAGGAGCGTGCTCCCGCCGTCGACCGCGACGGGCACGAAGTTGTCGAGCGCGGTGCGATCCGTAGCGAGCGTCGGAGCCTGGTAGATCCCCCGGGCGACGGCCCACCGGCGGGCCACTTCCCGCATCCCGGGATACTGCGAGCTGTCGCCACCCGCAGCGTAGTACGCCGTTTCGGCCTCCCACTCGTCGCGGTCGCTCCAGCGCTCGACCTGGAAGTAACGCCAGCGCTCGAAGCAGGCGTGGAACATCAGCACATCGGGGATGTCCAGTGGGGACAGGTTGCCATCGAAGGGAGCGGCGGGCGGGGGACGGTCACGGAGGCCCCGGAAGACGAAGTCGTACGCACCGTCGGGGGCTCGCAGGAAGACCAGCTCGCGGTTGTAGCGAATGAGCTCGACCCACCCGCGACGGTCACGGTCGATCCATTGCTGGAAGAGCCGGAAGGACTCGGCATCCTCGCGCTGGATCTCCTTCACTTCGTCGGGCGGCGTGGTCGGGTTGAACCAGGTCCCGGTCACGAGGCGATCGTCGGACCGCGGATGGACGAGCCCGTCGTGGAGGAGGTTGAACCCCGCCGAGACGTGGGTGCGGAGATGGCGCGCAAGGAAGGGGGCAACCTCCGCGGGGTCGACGACAGGGAGGGCATATCTCGCCTGCATCGGTCCGGACATGGGCGGGTGGGAGTGCTGGTCGACGAACGCCCAGTCGAAGTCGTGGCCGGTGAAGATGCGCTTCGGGAGAGGGCGCCCGGAGTTGAAGATCCGCTCGGCGAGGTACTGCCGCCGAAGGGTGAGGACTGACCACGCCTCGGGCGGAGGGGCGAGCAGGTTCTTCCGGTGGAGGAGCCCGTGCTCTCGCATGAAGTCGCGGAGCGATGGCCACTGCTTCTGGTAGCCGTCGAAGCCGCCGCGGAAGCCGAGGCGCTTCGAGACCGCACTCAACGCCGCAGCGTGGCGAATGCCCTCAGGGCTATCGGGATTGCGGATGAGCTCGTCTCGAACAGCGACGCGGATGGCCTCCGGGGCGAGGTCGTCGAGCGGGACGACATGCTCCTCGCGGAGCGGCAGGAATTGAAGAACGGTGTGCTTGGACTTCTGGACACGAGGGATCATCGACGACCTCCGTGTGTCACTTCGAGCAGCGGTGCTGCTCGATCCCCATCCGTGGATGGTCGCCCTCGGGAAGACACACAAAGAAGGGTTGATGAAACCTGGAACTACAGGTCCAACTCCGACTTCAGGGAATCTCTTGCTGTGATCGCAGGCGACGACGATCCAGGGCAGGTGAGATTCGACGCGAGGCTGTCTGTAGTCAGGGACGATGCCGCCGTCAAGGCTTCGCGTCGGGCAGCTGTCCGAGCTCGATGAACATCGGCAGCGCCGCGGGCCGGTCGCCGAGCTCACCCGCGACGAGCTCGAGCCGCATGAATCCCAGCTTTTCGTAGAAGGCGATCGCTTCGGGTTTCGCATCCACGACCAGACCGACGCAGCCGAGGTCTTCTGACATCTGTTGTGCGAGGACCAACACCGCGCGCAGCAGCAGGCTGCCCACGCCCTGACCCTTGGCCCTCTCGTCGACCGCCAGTCTGGCGAGGCGCAGCACGGGCACCGGATACCGCGGGAGGCGTCGTCGCTTCGAGGGAGGCATCTTCTCGGGCGACAGCTCGGAGGCGGACACCGTCGCGAACCCGACGATCATGCCCGCGTCGTCGATCGCCACGTAGGTCGTGCCGATGTGGTGGCGAAACTGGTTCTGCCCCGCGTAGCGAGTGAAGAACCGATCGAGGTCGGCGTTGCCCGAACGGAAGCCAGAGCGGTCGTCCTCCGGGGTGAGTTTGCGGACCGTGCACGTCACCAGAAGGTCACGGCTCGCCGTCGATGGGCTTGCCGGCCATCAGATCACGCAGCGCCTTCGTCGACCTGCGCGGCTTCTTCACGACTTCCTCCACCGCATCGAAGGACCGCGCGGTGACCGTGATGCTCGGGGGAATCACGATGTCGGCGGGCAGCTCTCGCAGGGCCTGCAGGTGATGCAGCAGGGCCGTCTCGACCAGGTGACCCTTCTTTACGCCGTGCGCCTCGGCGTAGCGTTCGACCATCTGCTTCGTCGCTTCGGAGATGTGAGCGGAAATCTGCGTGTCGGCCATCGGGGAGTCACCTCAGCTTCTACAAAAACGTAGACGCCCGTCCCGCTCGGAGCAAGCGCGCCTACCGCATCCGCCGCGAGCGCTCCCGCTTCACCGCCGGGTCGCCCTCGTCCTCGCGCTGCGCCTGCTTGCGCTCCGCCGCCGTCGTCGCCAGCGCCCTCCGCCAGCGCCACGCGCGCCACCCCACGTCCACCGCCGCCACCGCTGCCAGCGCCGCGCCCAGCCTCGTCGCGAGGCCCGTCATCGAGCCCGCGGTCACCCACGCCGCCGCGCCCGCCGCCAGCACCGCCGCCCCGTAGGCCGTCGTCGCGAGCGCCACGCTCCACGCGCCAGGCTCGCCGGTGCGCCCGCTCTCCTGCGCCGATCGCCTCGCCCCCCGGGTCTGCGCCAGCGTCGCCGCGGCCGCCGCCACCACCGCCGCGCCGAGCGCCAGGCCCAGCGGCGCCACCACCGGTCCGGTGATGGCCGACGCCGCGCGCCACGGGTCGACCTCCTCTCTCGCCGCCTGCGAGAGCGCCTCCCTCACGGCCCCCTGAAGCGCCGCCCCCACCGACGGAACCGTCGCCACCACCGCGGCCCACACCGCGGCCAGCACCGCGACCTCCGAGAGCGGCGCCCGGCCCTCCCTCCGGGCGCGGGCGAGCTCGCTCTCCGTGGGCGGCTGCGTGCTCACGACGCCCGACGGTACAGCTTCACCCGAGGCCCAGCAGCCCCGCGACGCGCGACGCCACGAAGGCCGCCACCCAGGCGAGCGCGTAGGTGTAGACCACGACGAAGCCCACCCAGCGCCACGAGCGGGTCTCCCTCCGGATGGCCGCGAGGGTGCTCATGCACTGGCAGGCGAAGACGAAGAACACCAGCAGCGAGACGCCCGTGCGCGTGGTGTAGCGGGGGTGGCCCTCGCTGTCGCGCGCCGTGCGAAGGCGCGTGGCGAGCGACTCGGGGTGCTCGTCGGCGTTCTCGATGCCGGAGATGACGCCGAGGGTGCCGACCATGAGCTCGCGCGCCCCGAAGGAGCCGAGGAGCCCGACGTTGATGCGCCAGTCGAAGCCGAGCGGGCGGGTGATGGGCTCCAGCGCCCGGCCGACGGAGGCCCCGACGCTGCGCTCCATCGCCGACGCGGCGGTGGGGTGAGGGTCGGCCGGGGCGCCGGGGGAGGGGACGTGGAGCAGCACCCAGAGCACGGCGCCGCAGGCCAGGATGACGGTTCCGACGTCGCGCACGAAGCGCTTGCCGGCGACCCAGCAGGCGCGGGCGATGGCGCGAGGGTCGGGCGATCGGTACGCGGGCATCTCCAGCACCAGCGGCAGCCGGCGGCCCCTGGTGGCCGAGCGGCGGAGCACCATGGAGACCACCACCGAGGCGACGATGCCGGAGAGGTAGAGCGCGACGAAGAGCGTGGCCTGGAGCACCGGGCGGCCGCCGAAGAAGGCCGCGAGCACCAGGCCGTAGGTGGGGATGCGCGCCGAGCAGGCCAGCAGCGGCAGCGCCAGGATGACCGTGAGGCGCTCCAGCGGGTCTCGGACGATGCGCGTCGCGGCGATGGCCGGGACGGCGCACGCGTGGGCGGTGAGCATCGGGACGAAGGCCCGGCCGCCGAGGCCGAAGGGGCGCAGCGCGCCGTCGATGAGGAAGGCCCCGCGGGCGAGGTAGCCGCTCGCGTCGAGGAGCTCCATCGCAGCGGTGAGGATGACGATCTGTGGGAGGAAGGCGAGCACCGTCCCCGCGCCGCCCAGCAGGCCGTCGGCCACGAAGGACCCGAGGAGCCCGTCACCGAGAAGGCGCTCCGCGAGGCCCCCGAGGCGCTGCACCCCGACGTCGAGCACGGAGGAGACCGGGTCGGCCACGGCGTAGACCGCGGCGAAGAGCCCGATCATCAGCCCGAGGAAGAGCACCGGACCGGCCACCGGGTGCAGCAGCACCCGGTCGAGCTGGGCGGTGCGGTCGCGGCGCTCCAGGGCCTCCTCGGTGACCACCGGGGCGTCGATGATCGCCTGGTGGGCGAGCTCGTCGGCGCTCCACGAGGGCGCCGGGCGCTCACCCGGGAGGGCCTCGGCGACCAGCGCGGCGATGGCCGTGAGCAGCGTGGCGCGCGTCGAGGGATCGTGCGCGTTGATGGCCACCACCGGGACCCCGAGCGCCTTCACCAGCGGCTCGACGGAGAGCAGCCGCCCCTCGTCGGCGACCACGTCGCGCTGGGTGAGCACCACCAGCAGCGGCAGCGGCCGGGCGAGCAGCTCGCGGGTGAGCGCGAGGCCCGCGGCGAGCTGCGAGGCGTCGAGCACCTGCACCAGCACCGCGCGGGTCTTCTCGGCGATCACCCGGTCGAGGAAGGAGCGGGCGACGCCCTCGTCGGTGCCCGGGTCGAGGGTGACGTCGAGGCTGTACACCCCGGGCAGGTCGAGCACCCGCGCGAGCTTCTGGGAGCCGGGCAGCGGGAGGTCGGCGGAGAGGATGTCGACGGTGACGCCGGGGAAGTTCCCGACCTTGGCGTGGGCGCCGGTGAGGCGGTTGTAGACCGACGACTTGCCCGCGTTGGGGCGGCCGAGCAGCAGCACCGCGGGGGCGTCGTCGCCCAGCAGGTGCTCGTCGCCGTGATGGTGGTGGCTCACTCGGCCGCTCCCGCGGGGTCGACGTCGATGCTCCCGGCGAGCGCGCGGTCGATGGCGAAGGCGGTGCGCTCGCCCACGCGCACCTGCAGCGGGCCGCGAAACGGACCCGCCCGCAGCACCGTCACCGCCACGCCCTCGGCGACCCCGAGCGCCCGCAGCCAGCGGGCCTCGACCGGGTCTACGCGCAGCGCGACGATGCGCGCGGTCTGGTGGTGGGTGAGCTCGCGGAGGGTCATCGGTGCGACCGAGGGGGCGGCTTATCACGGTTCGCCCGGGGAGTGGGCACGGGCCTTGTAGAGTGAGCCCTCGCGGCGCGCGGCTGCGGCAGTACTGGGCCACCGTGCGCCACCCGCGTGATCGCCACGCACAGGAGCGCCGACGCCATGACTCGATACTTCTCCAGGGTGACCTTCGTTGCGGCGCTGCTCGCCGTGGGCGGCTGCGGCAGCACGGTGGTGGCCCCTCCGCCTCCGGTCGACGGCGGCGTGGTGTGCCGATTCCCCGACGGCACCGAGTGCCGCCAGGGGCAGAGCTGCCCCTCTCCCGACGGGTGCAACACCTGCGCGTGCTCGGGCGACGGCCTGCTCGCCTGCACGGCGAGGGCGTGCGTCGACGGCGGTCCGGCAGACGTCCCTGCGAGGAGGGCGTGCGTGTCGGGCGCGGACTGCGCGCTCGGCGAGGAGTGCCACATCGTCGAGGGCTGCGCGACGCCGAGCTACTGCGGCCCGATGCTCGGCCGGGCGTGCACCGGCGACGTGACGCCCTACTGCGGCTGCGACGGGCGAACCTTCTTCGCCAGCTCGACCTGCCCCACGCGAACCTACGAGCGCCGGGGCGCCTGCGAGGGCGTCGACGCGGGCTCGCCGACGGACGGGGGAGGGACGTGCCGCAGCACCGGGGACTGTCCCCCGTCGATGATGTGCCAGGGGGCGCAGGGCTGCGACGTCCCGTGGCGCTGCGTCCCGGTCACGGCCTGTACGCCGGACATCGCGCGCTTCTGCGGCTGCGACGGGGTCACCTTCGAGGGAAGCTCCACCTGCCCGGGTCGGCCGTACCGCGCCTTCGGTCGCTGCCCCATGCCAGACGGCGGGACCTCCTGCGCCCCGATGGACGCCGTCGGCGAGGGCCTCTGCGACGGGTACTTCGGCGTCGCGTGGAACGGCTCCTCCTGCGTCTCCATCACCGGCTGCCGCTGCGTCGGAGCGGACTGCCCCAGAGCCTACCGCGACCGCGAGGAGTGCGTCGCGGCCTGCGGCGGCTGAGGGGTCGCGCGGGCCTTGTGGGCGTGCTCCGCAGGTGCCAGATTCGCACCGCGCGGGGCGCAGAGGAGTTTCCCATGAGCGAGAGCGAGATGGCCGACCGCATCGATGTGATCACCGACCTCCTGATGGGGGCCGCGTACTCCGACGGGTCGCTCGAAGGCCGCGAGGAGGCCACCGTGCGCCGGCTCCTCGGAGAGCTGCTCGACGGGGCGCTGCCGGCGGCGACGGACGCGCGCATCGCGAAGTTCTCCCCGGAGGGCTTCGACCTGGAGGAGACCGCCGCGCCCTTCCGCGACGACAGCCCCGAGCGCAAGCGCAAGCTCCTCGAGCTGGTGGTCGCGGTGCGCGACGCCGATGACGTCTTCGACACCGACGAGGACGACTACATGACCGCGCTGGCCCGGGCGCTCGGCATGAAGCCCGAGGAGTACGCCGACCTCGCGCTGCAGATCGAGGAGCTGCGCAGCTCGCTCGACGAGGTGCGGCGCTCGATGCCGCCGGTGCTGCTCACGGCGCGCAAGAGCTGAGAGGGTAAGGGCGCCCCGCTCAGTGGATGCGGTGGGGGTAGGCCGCCACCACGTCGCGGGCCGGGCGCTCGATGCGCTCGACCACGGAGGTGACCAGGTCGCGCTCGCCGCGGCGGAAGTACACCGAGTGGCCGATCTGAGGGTGCTCGAGGGTGGGGATGATCCCGCCCTCGACGTGCTTGAGCGCGCCGGCGAGGCGGCGGCCCACGGCGGGGTGGTCGTCGCGCCAGCGGTCGACGCCTCGGTCTCTCACGGCCACGCAGACCTCGGCGCGGACGTGGTACTCGGTGTTGCGCGTCACGAACACCCGGTGCACCCGCCGCTCTGAACCTTCGTACGACATCGTCGGCCTCCTGCGAGCCGCAGCCGTACGCCCGACGGGTTCGACCCGTCCAGAAACCCGATGGACCGGTCAGTGGTCGTCGATGGGGCCGTTCTCCTCGGGCGCGGCGCGCGGCGCGTCCTCCTGTCCCGCCTCCCCCTCCGGCGTGAGCAGGGCGAGCGCCCACCGCTCGGTGCTCGAGCTCTCGTGCAGGAACATCGTCGCCCTCGCCCGGATGCCGTCGAGGGCGCGGTCGGCCGCGCGAAGCTCCGCCGCCAGCGCCGGAGGAGCTCCCGCGGAGATGCCCGGGTAGAGCGAGCGCAGCTCGTTGGCGAGCGCCACCGAGCGCTCGAAGATCATCGCCTGCGCCGCCGAGCGCCTCAGCACCCGCACGAGCTGCGCGAGCACCGCCGGGCCGTCGGCCCCCTGGGTGCCCTCGATCGCGCCGGGCTCGCAGCGCGGCTCCGGGGGCGGCGCGGCGGAGGTGGCCGTCAGCGGCGGAGGGAGCGTCCCGGAGGGCGTCGTCCTCACCACCCTCAGCGTCTCCTCCAGCGCGACCAGCACGTCGTCCTGCGGGGTGTCGCCGGTCGCCCGCGCGGAGGTCTCGATCCATCGGGCGAGGGCCGCCTCGGACTCCAGCGAGCGCCGCAGCCGGGTGGGCGCCCGCCCGATGCCGGTGTGGCTCAGCCTCGCCTGGGCCACCTCCCCGACGCGCGCCAGGGAGCCCTCCGCCGGGATGCAGAGCATCACCTGCAGCGGGCGGAGCGCCTCGATGCGCCGCAGGTCGGCCGTCGCCAGCTCCCGCTGCAGCGAGTACAGCGTGGCGAACCAGCGGGTGCGCGCCTCGCTGTCGGCCACCACGCGCTGCTCCCGGTCGACCCTCGTGGCGCGCTGCGGGCGGCCCGACGCGCAGGCCGTGAGCGCCGCCAGCAGGAGACCCAGGGGCAAGCCTCGGCCGCTCAACGGTCGACACTCCGGGACAAGAAAATACAAGTCGGCGACAACTTCACGGGGCTCAAAACGCTATCACCACAGCGGTTTCCACGCGGTGCCGAAAACGTGAGGCAACGCCGCATGAGGCGCTACTCACGACCTCGTCGAAGCACGGAGCGTTCATGGCCACCTATCTCATCGCGGTCCCGTATCTCTCGGTCCTGCTGGCGCTGGTGTTCTACGGGCTGCATCGCAGTCACCTCGTGTGGCTGCTGTGGAAGCACCGGGAGTCCCTCCCCCCCGCCGCGCCCCGCAACATCCCCGACGCCGAGCTGCCCTACGTCACCGTCCAGCTCCCGCTCTTCAACGAGCCCGACGTCCTCGAGCGCCTGCTCGAGACCGTCGCCCAGATCGACTACCCCGCCGATCGCTTCGAGATCCAGGTGCTCGACGACAGCACCGACGACAGCCGCGAGCTCGCCCGCGCCAAGGTCATCGAGCTGCGCAACCGCGGCGTCGACGCGGTGTACATCCACCGCCACGACCGGGTGGGCTTCAAGGCCGGCGCCCTCGACCACGGGCTCACCCTCGCCAAGGGCGAGCTGGTCGCCATCTTCGACGCCGACTTCCTCCCGCAGCCCGGCTTCCTCCGCACGGTGGTGCACCACTTCGCCGACCCCAAGGTCGGCTGCGTGCAGGCCCGCTGGGGCCACCTCAACCGCGAGGTGTCCATCCTCACCCGCGTCCAGGCCCTCATGCTCGACGGCCACCACATGGTGGAGAACCGCGCGCGCTTCGCCTCGGGGCACTTCTTCAACTTCTCCGGCACCGGCGGCATCTGGCGCCGCGAGGCCATCGGCGCCGCCGGCGGCTGGCAGCACGACACCCTCACCGAAGACCTCGACCTCTCCTACCGCGCCCAGCTCGCGGGCTGGAAGTTCGTCTACCGCGAAGACCACGTCACCCCGGCCGAGCTCCCGGAGGAGATGGAGGCCTTCCGGGCGCAGCAGTTCCGCTGGGCCAAGGGCACCGTGCAGACCGCGCGCAAGCTCCTCGGCCGCGTCTGGGCGCGCACCGACCTGCCCTTCGGCGTGCGCCTCGAAGCCATCTTCCACATGACCCCGCACTTCGCCTACCCCCTGATGGTGATGCTCGCGGTGCTCCTGCTCCCGATGCTCCTGGTGATGCCCGCGAGCTCCACCGTCGGCCTGGCCCTCGACCTCTCGCTGATGTTCGCCTCGACGGGCTCGCTGCTCACCTTCTACGTCGTCGCCGAGCGCTCCCAGGGCCGCTCCGCCTGGGGCGCCCTGCGCCGCCTCCCCTGGCTCCTCGCCATCGGGTCGGGCATGAGCCCGTGGCTCACCAAGGCCGTCTGGCAGGGCCTCACCGCCGAGACCGGCGAGTTCGTGCGCACCCCCAAGAAGGGCGACAAGGCCAAGCAGGGCCGCTACCGCGCGCGCACCAGCCTCCCGTGGGTCGAGATGCTCATCGGCGCCGAGAGCGCCGCCGCCGTGGTGGCCGCCATCGTCACGCACCACTACATCGCCGCCCCCTTCGCGATGCTCTTCCTCATGGGCTTCGGCTACGTGTCGCTCACCGTCACCCGCGAGCGCCTCGGGCTCAACGTCCCGGCCGTCGCTCCCCTCGCGCAGCCCGAGCGCATCTCCGAGCCCTCGCTCGGCACCATGCCCGGCTTCGAAGAGGGCGCCCGCGCCACCGATTCCGCGGCCGCCTGATCGCCCCTCCTGTCTCCTCCTTCACCATCCCTCCCGCAGCGCACCGTCTGGTGTAGGGTGCCTCGCCCCTAAGGTCGGGCACCTCGACACCCTCCATGGACCTCCGCCGCCTCGTCCGAAACATCTCGTCCCAGTGGCTCGCCCTCGGCGCGCAGCTGCTCATCAGCGTGCTGATGACGCCCTTCATGGTGAAGCGGCTCGGCGACGACGGCTACGGCATCATCGCGCTGATCTCCGGCCTCGTCGGCTACTCCGGCATCCTCTACTTCGGCCTCGGCGCGGCGGTGGTGAAGTTCGTCGCGGAGCACCACGCGAAGGAGAACTACGACGAGCTCAACGCCACCTGCTCGACCATCTTCGGGGTCTACCTGGCCTTCGGAGCGCTCTGCTTCGCGTTCGCGCTCGCACTCCTCGGCCCGCTGCCCTGGCTCTTCAAGATCCCCGCGCAGCACGCCAACGACGCGAGGATCATGCTGCTGATGATGGGCGTCGGGCTGCTGGTGCAGTTTCCGGGCAGCGTCTACGGCGGCATCCTGATGGGCCTCGAGCGCTTCGACGTGATGAACAAGTACAACTTCGTACTGCTCATCCTCCGCAGCGCCGCGGTCTTCACGGTGCTGCTCGCGCGGCCGACGGTGGTGCTCGTGGGGGCCGTCACCATGGCCTCGCTCATCGCCGAGCAGGTGTTCGCGTACGTCTACGCCCGCCGCACGCTCCCGCGGCTGCAGCTCTCCCTCGCGCGCTTCGAGCGCCCGCGGCTCAAGGTGCTCTTCACCTTCTCGGCGCAGTCCTTCCTCTTCACGCTCTCCGAGAAGCTGATCAACTACACCGACGAGTTCGTCATCTCGCAGGCGCGAGGCCCCGGCGCGGTCACCCTCTACGTGATCCCGCTGCGGCTCGTCGACTACGCCCGCGACGCGCTCGACAAGGCCACGCTGGTGCTGATGCCCGGCGTGTCGGCCACCGCGGCGCGCGGCGACCTCCAGGCGCTGCAGTCCCTCTGGCGCTTCGGCAACAAGGCCATCATGTGCCTCGTCGCCCCGGTGGCGCTGGTCTTCCTGATGTGGGGCGAGCACGTGCTGTCGCTCTGGCTCGACCCCGTGCGCGGCCACCGGGGCATGCCCGTACTCTTCTGGCTGGCGCTGGCGTTCATCGCGCAGGTGGCAGGGCGCGGCATCGCCCGCCCCATCTTCGAGGGCCTCGGCGAGCTCTCCACCCCGGCCCGCATCACGGTCATCGAGGGCGTCGTCAACCTGCTGATGTCCGTGGTGCTGGTGCGCCTCTGGGGCGTCGAGGGCGTGGCCTTCGCGACCTTCGTGCCCGCCGCGGTGACGGGCCTCGTGGTGATGCCGTGGTTCGTCTGCCGGCGCCTCGAGACCTCCTACCTGAAGCACCTCGTCAACACCTTCCTGAGGACGCTGCCGCCGCTCGCGCCCTGCGCCGGGCTGCTGCTGGCGGCCGAGCGCTACGGCTTCCACCGCCGCGTGCTCCCCATGGGCGCGACCTGCCTCGCGGTGCTGGTCACCTACCTGTTCTTCGCGTGGTGGATCACCTTCAAGGCCGAGGACCGGCGGGTGATCAAGGAGCGGATGGGACGGGGCTGAGCACCGCGCGCAGCCCGCTCGCGTACTCCGGCGGGATCTTCTCCCACTGGTACGAGAGGTCCTGCTCCGGGAGCTTCGTGTCGTAGTCGCGCACGAGGCGCACCATGAAGGCCTTCATCAGCAGGGTGGAGAAGTCCACGCCCGCGCACTTGTGGCCCTTCAAGGGCTCGCCGACACCTTGAGGGAAGAAGCCCGTGGGGTGCTTCTGGTCCTCCGCGCGGCCTTCGGCGAAGCGGTCGGGGTCGAAGCGCTCGGGGTTGGCGAAGAGCTCGGGGTCGTTGCCGCTCGCGAAGTTGCAGAGCATCACCATCCACCCCGCGGGGACGGTCTTTCCCTCGAGGGTGAACTCGCTCTTCGCCTTGCCGAAGCTCACCGCCACGAAGGGCGCCCGGCGCTTCATCTCCCGGGTGATGTTCTCCAGCAGGGCCATCCGGTGCAGCGCCTCGACGGTGATCGGACCCGCGCCGACGTGCTCCGCGATCTCCGCCCGCAGGCGCTCCCGGAGCTTGTCGTCCTGGGCGAGGGCGACCAGCCCGTGGGCCATGTGCGCGAAGGTGATGTAGCCCGCGAGGTTGAAGTGGTGAAGCTCCTTGATGGCGTCCTCGCCTGCGATGCGGGTGCCGTCCTCCGCGGGCGTCGCCAGCATCCGGGAGAGCCCGTCGTCCGTGGGCTTCGCCACGCGCTCGGCCAGCACCTTGCGGTAGCGCTCGAAGATGCGCCCCTGCGCCGCCTTGGCCTTCGCGAAGGCCGTCCCGGGAATCGGCACCGGGATCGCCGTGAAGGCCTTCACCATCACCTTGAAGTCCGCGACGTTCTCCTCGAACTCCCGCCCCCCCTCGGAGCCCACCATGGTGCGGGCGATCACCTCCAGCGCGAGCTTCTTCAGATCCTCCGTGAGGGTGGTCTCGCCCGCGGCGGACCAGCGCTCCAGGTAGCGCGCCACCACGGAGTCCATCACCGGCAGGTACTGCGTGAGCGCCTCTCGGGTGAAGGCCCCCATCACCTGCTGCTTGCGCTGCCGGTGAGGCTTTCCGTCGAGCAGCGGCAGGCTGGTTCCGCCGAAGAGGTCGGCGATGTGCGGCGCCATCCCTCCGCTGCGCTGCACCTTCGACTCGTCGTTGAAGATCCGCGCCCCCTCCGCGCCGACCAGCAGCGCCGTGTCCTTGAAGAGGATGTTGCTGCGAAACACCTTGCCGTAGCGCGCCTGGTGCGCGTCGACGAAATGAAACTGGTCCTTGAGGAAGTCCAGTGTCTCGCCCAGCAGGGGAAGGCCCCGATCGCCCGGTGGAAGCGTCGTCTCGCTCATTGGTTGTCTGTGTCCCTCTCGCGCCGGAGGATCGTCCCCTGAGGCCCCGGTGGGAAGCCCCTCCGTCGAAGGTTCCTAACCGTTCAGGGGTGGGGCAAGCCGCTGTGGACCTTTGGGGGTCGCGCGTAACAGTTCAGCGGAGCAAGCCGCCTGTTTGACGCCTATCGCTTCTACACATCTCGCGCGCCTGGGGTACGGCGTGGGGCCTCTTCCTCGGCGTGCAGCGCCTGACCCCAGGCAACATC
>Ga0066427_1000074_pt1 | contig 36771 bp, 40 predicted proteins | sample LakWasMet39_LOW7_2_FD_59515 | JGI IMG/M metagenome (GOLD analysis project Ga0066427, IMG submission 59515) | Freshwater sediment methanotrophic microbial communities from Lake Washington under simulated oxygen tension - Sediment Metagenome 39_LOW7 | ecosystem: Environmental > Aquatic >... | reverse complement strand
AACACTCCAGAAGAGATAAAACAAGTCCGCACGGATGCGGGACTAACCCAAACAGAGGCCGCTGAAACAATTTATTGCAGCCTGGGCGGATGGAAAAAGTGGGAGAGCGGCGAAAGGGAAATGCACCCTGCTTTTTGGGAGCTGTTTTTGATAAAAACGAAACACGTGCACAACGCAATAATAACGGGACGCGGCGACGCGAATGAAATTTAACGATAGATTAGGGCCGCGTTCCCGTTGATTTACGGGTTAGGCTATACGAAGCGCATAAAATAAATGAAATAATTTCACTTTCACTATAGATAAGTGAAATTATTTCATTATAATAGTCAGTAAGTGAAGCGCACCGCTGAACTATTACCGGAGCAAGAAAATGAAAAAATTCTACGAAATAAAAACACGAACCGGAGTGATCGCTATTTTGGCAGATGGGGATGCAGATAATTACCAAGAGCTGGTATTTAAAGCCCGGCGAGAAAACATTTATTTATGGAATTACACCGAAGCCGCGTCTCGATTAGGCAATATGATAGCCGATGGGGTTCAATTCGATATTATTGATACAGCTGGAAAACCAGCTGGCGGATACAATCCAATTGGCAGAACAGATGGGTGGTACAACCAAACCCCTGTAGAAAATATTAGGATTGCATCGGCTTGCATTGACCGTCAGGCACAAATTATTAAAGAATTACGCAAGGCAAAAAAAAATAATGTCCCCGTCTGAACAATGCAAAAAGGCGGGGCTTGATAGCCTCGCCGAATTGGCGGAGCTAAGCACATGTAGCCAGCGGACATTAATAAACTGGCACAAGCATAAGCCTGAGCTTTTTTATTGCGTTTTGCTTGGAGCAGTAGCAAAAAAACACAGCGCCTAACGCGCGAGGTAAGCAGTGCTATGATGAATTTTAAAAAATACCGCCGAGCTTTCCAGCATCTGCTTGACCGACTTGTTATATGGTTTTGGTTAAAGATGCACCCTTGCAGGGTTGGCTTAAAAGAATATGACCATGAATTGAAATACATTGATGATTCATTTTCTCATGAGTACGGGACTGAGGTTTGCGGGCATTGGGAATGTGAAAATTGTGGATATATTGACGAAAAATTGGAGCCACCAAGCGATGATTACTTGTTCGACTATTAGGCTTGGTAAGCCATATAACGCTATGTTCAGGCGACCGCCGGAGGAAAGACCTGAACAGCAAGATAAGCTTTGAAACAACGCAAATTTTAAACCGCGCCCGCTTCGGCGGTTCGCTTGCAACTAACTGTTAGGCTGAATAGTAATATGATTAATGCAGAAAAAAAGCGCGTCCTTGATCCATGCTGCGGTAGCCGGATGTTTTGGTTTAACCGCCAGAACCCCGATGTGGTGTACGGCGACAAGCGCCGAGAAACACATGTACTTTGTGACGGTCGAACGCTTAATATTGATCCTGACGTACTGCTTGACTTTACCGACATCCCTTACCCTGACGGCAGCTTTAGCTTGGTTGTATTCGACCCACCACACCTACATACCGCTGGACCTAAAAGCTGGATGGCCGCCAAATACGGAAAGCTGACCGGAGATTGGAAAGCAGATTTGCGAAATGGATTTGCAGAATGCTTCCGCGTACTGGCCAGCGACGGAACTTTAATTTTTAAATGGAATGAAACCCAGGTAAAGATAAAAGAGGTTTTAGAATTAACTGATGTTAAGCCGCTATTCGGGCACCCAACGGGCAGGAAAGGGCTAACCCACTGGTACGTATTCATGAAGCCAAGAATGCGTGCCTAACGCGAAATAGGCACCGATTTGTGTGTCTATATCGATAAACGCACCTATCCGATCAGCAATCCAACGCCCGCCGCAGCAGAGGCGGCGTTTCGCGAACTGATAAGCCGTGAAGACTTAAAAGGGCAATCCGCCGCCGCTGTGCTATCGCTTGATGACGGTCCGGGCACTATCTGCATGTAACCTCCGGTTCCGGTCGATGCAGTCCATCGCGAAAACTTCTTCAGTGCTAATCATTTGAGCTTATTTAGAGACCTCCCTATTTTACATTGACTGCTTTTTGTCAATGTAAAATAGGGAGGTGACAAGCGTTAGCGCGTCAGTGATTCGTAAAAATCGCATAAACAAGACCGGTTGTAAATCCAGATGCAATTAATGCAGTGATTGCATGTTCCCATAATCTTGACCACCTCGAGCGCCTGAACTCCTTGGCGGCTTGGCCAAGCGCAATGCCTAGGCTTGTGGCTTTGTCTGAGGCCTCGGAACGAAAAGCGAAGCGGGCAGCTTCTTGAATTGCCGCCCGTTGTTCTTCCACTGTTTTCGACAGTGCATCACCTGCTTCACCCGCTTTGCGGGCGACGTGCTCGGATAGTTCTGTTTTTGCTTGTTCCGTAAATGCGGTAACGGCCATCCGGTATTTGTCACCGGCATCATCTAACGCCGCAGCTGTGTTAGCGATTTTTTCTTCGGCATCGGCGATTACCCCTGGGAGAGCTTCGAATCGGGCTAGTATTGTATCCATATCGCCGAGCATTTCGGCAATATAGGCCTCGCGCGTGGTATTTGCTTTCATACCGATCCATTTTTCCTATATTTCCAATATCGACATTTCGTCCTCAAGTTATTTGAATAAAGCTTTGAATGTATCATCTAAGTTTTTGTTGGCCGTAATAGCCAAACGTTTCAAAGCAACCATGCGGACGCAAAATTCTTTTTCTTCTTCGACCTGGGTTTCGCGCAATTTTGCCCGGTAATCGGTTTCGTCGGCGGTAATATCACCAAGCGATTTACCGACGGATTTCAATCGCTCAAAGACTTCATTCAGGTAGATCGTTGCATCTGGACGAATGATAAATGATTTTTCAGAGTCGGCTAAGCCGAACAGCGCCGCGAATTCGTCTTCTACAGATTCATCGACTTCGACTTTGTTAAATATCAGCCGAATGCGCTTTTTATCAATACCAAGTTTTTGAAGTGATCGAATGGTGTTGACGGTGTCGGCTTGCACCTTTTTTTCTTTAACTACGGGGACTACAAAATAATCGAATTCTTCATGAGAACCAGAGAATTGCTGCATGTATTTCAAGAAATCTTCGACGTTGGAAGCTCCAACGTCAATGATTGCAGAGTCCAGTGTTATTAATTCATCAACGAGATCACCGAATTTTTTGCCTTTCATTTTCTCAACATCAAGACCGTCTGCATCGGCGCCGGTGTTGATTGACTCGATTGAGTAAATAGGTGGGTTGTCCATGCGTGGTTTCAGCAAATGCCCCGATACAGTTGTTTTGCCAACGTTGCCCGAGAAGTTTATAACCGCTACTTTAGCTATCATTTTTTTTCTTTCCTTTTCCGATTTTGGCTAATGCTGCGAGGTCGGGCGTATCACCGATTATCGCGTTTAAATCCGCTGGATTATGAGAGCCGTCCACAATTTCTAGCGGTTGTTCTTTTGGTTCTGGCGATGTTTTACTGTGTGTTTGTTTGGCCGACTTAACCGAAGTGGATAATGATTTTTCGCGTATTTTCTTACGAATCCTCTTTAATGTTGTCGCGAATGTTGCAAACGACATATCAAATCCGTGTTTATTGAGTTCCTCTAACACTGCTGTTCTTGACACGCCAGCGGTCAAGGCGTCTTCGACATCCGTAATAATTTTTCGCAGCTTAGCGGTTTTTGATAATTGCTTGCTGTCGGACGCGAGTTCTTTAAGTCGTTTTGTTATAACCTCCTTGTCCATAAAGCGTACCTATTTCTGTGGTTTATTTTGTTGTCTTTATTTTGTCCCTTATTTGTCCCTTTGTCAATTTGCTAATGATACATATTGAAAAGGGTAGGGCATTATCCTTGCTCGCTAAATACCTCGCCGCAATCGTCACAGCGAATGTTAAGTTTGGGTTTTCCCCAAACGTTAGTTTCACACGAACAGGTGTATTTTGATCGGTTGCTTTTGTTGTCTGTGCTAATTGGTTCATCAGCCATTTTAATTTCTTCATGGGCCGCAATGCTTGTTCCCGCTTCTGGTAGATCGAGCGTAAGGACAAAGCTGTTTTGTCCGGCTTGAATGGCTTTTGGTGTAGCGAATCGGTCATACCATGTGATTTTGAAATCATTTGTTAGGAGTTCGCGACACGCTTTGAGAAATAGGCCGTCTTCTATTGCATAGTCGGCCATTGAATCGCCTGTGCGCTGACCGCCTGGATGTCCTGTGCTCGACGGCATTAGCCCAATGGATTCCAGCTTATTTCCCCATTGCTTGTTGTGATAACGACCGCGGCCTGGTTTGCCATTGTGTTGTTGCCAAAGGTGCGTCATTTCATGGACTAATGTTTGCATTATTTCCACTAGAGGCACAACTGCAAAGAATGTTGGGTTCAACGCCAACTCATCCAATTTTTCACCATCACGATTAACAAACTGTTCCGATGAAAAGCATCCAAATGTATTTTTAATACGCTGCAATGTGAAAAGACATTCTGGCAGGGCGTTATCAAAAAGGCGCTTATTGAAATGGTCATAAGCGAGTTGTAATTCAGAGTAAGCTTCAGAAGTCGGTTTCATGAATATGAATAATTGTATTGCACAATACAATTATTATATATGGTATTTTGTATTGCACAATACAAAAATAGCGAGGCGAAACGTTTACATTGTCCCTAATTGGTCCTTTATATGCCCTCTATAGTCCTCTAAACGACCTTTTATTGTCCTTTTTATGTATTTTCAGTGCTCTTTATATGTGCCTTAATGTATCTAAATTGTCCCGTTTATGTATCGATAATTATTAAGGAGAAGAGTGGTTTAAATCTAGGGCAGGATAGGCTTTGCAGCGGCTATTGTAATACGATTTATTATGATATAGTGAAACTTGTCGTGTGACGCAATTCTGGAGAGAGATATGAGTAATATGAAAGGGCTAACATCCATGTTCGGCTTGGTACGAGCGGCTGCCGTGGAAGACAAGTTGCAGTTTGCGCGTTCTGTTGTAATTTCTATCGATAAATGCGAATACAGTCATAATTTCCAGAGGTAAATGCGAATTGAGAAAGAGACAACAGAAAACCGGCGAGTATGTGCGCCCACGTCCAGCTGTGTTAGGGCCGTGTGAATTGGCAGTGCAAGATTGATAGATTTCACCTCTAGCAATAGATCGTACAATTAACATCTAATGGCTGAATTAATAAAACACCTTATAGCGCGCGTAGAAGAAGACCATAAAAAGAAGTTCTCCCGCTTTGCGAAAAAACGCGGATTAACTGAATCAGAATTACTTCGCGAGCTTGTTTTAATTGTTATAGGCGAATCTGATGAAGTGCTGCCGTTTATTGAGGAACCAGTCGCAGAGTTAGTAGAACTTGAGCGTGTAACGGTACGACTGCCAAAGTTTTTAATAAAGACACTCCAGAAGCGGGCGAAATCTAAAGGGATGGCTCAAAGCCGTTGGATAGCGGCTTTGGTGCAATCAAACGTTACCGGCCAGCCGGTAATGACAGATAAAGATTTAGTTGTTTTGAATGCTAGTAACAGAGAGTTGGCCGCAATTGGCCGCAACATAAACCAGATAGCCAAGTCCCTTAATAGGGATTTTTATGATACAGAGCAGGTTCGTCTCGCCAAGTTAGACGAGTTAAGCCGTGCTATTGTAAAGAACCGCGACGCAATTAGAGCTTTAATTAAAGTAAGTCAAAATTCATGGGAGTCTAACTAAATGGCCTTGATCGCTGCTGAGCTAGGCAATTTGTTTTATCCGGGTGTTAAGCGAAAGGCTAATAAAACAAAAAACCTGCGGTCGGTTGCTAAACGAGTAACCGGCGGAGCACCTGAAGTCATGGTTAAAATAACCGGTTTTGGCAAAGGCGCTGGTCATGTGAAGGCTCATTTGGACTATATAACAAGGAACGGTAAGCTCGAAATGGAAAATGATCGGGGAGAGGTTTTTAGTGGCAAGGAGGAGGTAAAAACATTATTCAAAGATTGGGAAAAAGATTTCGGCGATAGTAAGCGACATAAGAATCAGCGAGACACCATGCATTTGGTACTTTCCATGCCAGAATCGACAGATCCCGAATCAGTTAAGAGAGCTACTCGAGAGTTCGCCAAGTCTACTTTCGGCAAAAATCATGAATATGTTTTTGCCCTACACACAGACGAATTACATCCACACTGCCATGTTACCGTCAAATGCCTTGGATTTGACGGTAAGCGTTTGAATCCGAGGAAAGCGGATTTGCAGCAATGGCGTGAAGGATTCGCGGATAAATTACGTGACCAGGGGGTAGATGCCGAAGCGACCCCGAGAAATAGCCGGGGCGTTGTCCGGAAAGCTGAACCAAATATAATTCGACATATCGAGCGAGGCGACAATACGCACAAGCCGCGTGTATCCAAGGTTAGCGCCGGTAAAATAAAAGAAGCTGCTGAAGAACTCACCAACGAGACAAAAGGCTTGGTTTTTACGAGGCCTTGGGAAGAGTTTATAAAATCCAAACAGGAAAAAGTCCGCAGCGCATGGTTAACTGTAGCGGATGCGCTTGAACAAAAAACAAAAATCACTTTTAACCAAAAGGAAGTCCACAATGAACGACCAAAATACGACCAAATCAGCGAAGAACACATCAGAAGAGGACAGCGAACCGCTGCCGCTTTATATCAGCCCGCTCTTAAGGATTCTGGACGAAGAGAGCCGCCCCGATCCGTCGCCAGCTTGCGAAACATGCCCAATGTCAATGTGGTTCACAACAACCGATCAGCTAAAGTGCTTTTGCGGTCGGATGCACTCAATCGTATGGATCGAGGGCGACCCGGCGATTCTGAAATGCGACGGGAGGGAACTGGCGCTGATTCAGCTCAAAGCGCAGCAAGAGGAATAATGGCCCGAGGTGATGCCGATGACAATAAATTGTTTGCGGCTCAAATACGCGGCTTTGTAGCGGCTATGCCGCCTATAGACACCGAACGCCACCAGATTAAAAATGACCTGGTACAAAGATTTACCAAGCAGGCGGACAATATCAATGTCGCCACAGTTACAGTCGTAGCACAGCCAAGCGACAGAAAGGATATAGATCGATAGTTCGTGCGCTAGTGGATAATTGTCTTATTTTGTGAATGAGTATTTATAAAGTTGCATACTAAAGTTATTGTTATCTTTTTTGTTAATATTATCTTTTTTGATAACAATACGTTAATCACTTGTTCTGACTCGCTTTTAGGCGTGCAAGATTCTCAATATCAACCATCTGTGAAATTTCAAAATAAATGCGACCATATTCACGCAAATTGCGAACCCGACCAGTTAGACTATTTCTATGGATACTATTCGAACAGGGCTGGCCGAGTTCTTCGACTGGAGTACGACCATGCTGTGGGTGAGTATTTATAAAGTTGCATAACGGGTAGTTCTTAGTGCAAAGCATTTTTCAATGCTTCCCGGTTAATATCTGGGTTCACGATCTTTATTTGTAAGATTGATGCTTTTGCTATTTCATACCAGCTCATGTATCTATTCCTAATTTTCAGTCATAGCGCTCTTGATCAGGAACTCCTGAGAAATCAATAAGCCATGAATCAGCTGCATCAGGCTGCTCAGTATTTTCAAAGAATCTGCCTAGTTTTTCCGCGAGTTTTTTAATTTCTTCAGCAGTCAAAAAGTCCTCAGCTGATTTTTTAAACGACTCCCAGTTCTGATCTGTAAACCAGAGGAGAGCCATTTTCTCAGCATCATCAAGCGTAATTGTTTTCATAAATGCCTTTGTTTTATCCTGAATTATAAAAATTTGTCGCAGCTATTTATAAAATGTCGCAACAATTTCTGAAAATGACAGCAATATCGGCGGTGAGAATAGCGGCCAATATTGCCTGGCGTTCATCCGGAGGAAGTATTGTACGGCTCTGAAAATAAGCGGTTACACGAATTTATTTACACCCTCTTCAACACGATTCTACGCAGACCCATTTTTATTAATCCCCTTAAAAAAACTATAAATGGTTTGCCTGGTAACTTTAAAGTGTCTGGCAATATCGATTTTTGGGTGACCACCATCGAACATTGTTACAGCTATTGCCTTATCTTTGGCACTCAGCGCTTCAGGTCGTCCAAACTTTTTCCCTTTCTTTTTGGCGACAGCCAACCCCGCTTTAACACGCTCCCGGATTAGACCGCGTTCAAACTCGGCAAGAGATCCAAAAATATGGAAAATCAGTTTACCAGTGGAGCTGGTGGTATCGATATTTTCAGTCACTGATTGAAAACCAATCTGGCGTTTTTCGAGATCCGCTACTATCTCGATTAGATGATGCAAACTCCGACCTAAGCGATCTAATTTCCAAACGATTAAAACATCCCCTTCCCTGAGCGACTTAAGACAGTGTTCTAATTCAGCACGATCTTTTTTAGAGCCGGATTGCTTTTCTTCATAAATTCGTTCGCAACCGGCGGCATTGAGCGCATCGATCTGTAATTGGGTGTCTTGGTCATTCGTTGACACCCTGGCGTAACCTATTTTCATTAATTAATTAGGGTAAGTACGATTTCACAAAATATTTGTGCTTTGTGGAAAATTTATTTCAACTCTATTTTACGATTTAACACTTATGATCAATGCTCGATAGGGCCAACTCAAAATTCTTGTAAAACAAATACAGACCCGCTGGGAAAGCGATAAACGAGGCCAGTGCAAGGCAACCTAACATGCCGGATATAAATAGCTGCGAGGCTTGCGCACGGTTTCCGCGAACTACCGCTATAACGACAGGTGTTAACAGGAGAATGAGCAAGGCTATCGCCCCTACCGTTATTATCACCGAGAAATGACTACCCGCATAACCCGCTGTGTCGGTTAGGTTATCGATTGAGGCTTGGATTGTGGACATATTTTCACCATGGTAATAATAATTGACCTTCAAATAGTTCTTTATTACAGAGTATTAATCTTTAATACTGTGAATTCCATTGATAAATTGTGCTGAACATCGTTAATTTGTACTCCACATTGCTATTCTGTACATGCAAGGCATGTCATTGATTTTGGCGCTTCCTGCATAAGTGTTAAATGATTAATTCTTCCGTAAGCAGTAGCGTAATGCCCACACGAAAGTACACACGAAAAATAATTTCCGCCCGAAACCGACCTATGCGATGAAACTACTTTTCGCGTTATCTTTTTCTTTTTAGTTGTGCTCATTGATGTAATTTCCTATTCAAAACAATTTAGCGTTGTTAATCAGTACAAAAGATTGATGTAAAAAACTCAATAAACCACTACTCAGGTACAAATTAGCATTGGAATTCACAAATACTCTGCCACAATAGTTTTTTTACATACCTTTATTTAACTTTATCACAACTGATTTTTTTGACCTAGTTTTTTTACGTATAAATGGGTTTTTTTGTCGTGGAGACCGTGGGATTTTGAGACGTTAAACAAACACTTGTTATTTTTACTGTGAAACCAGCATAGCGATACATGTCTATGTTGGCCACCAGTCCGGCGATATCGCATAGACAAGATTAACTATGCTCGATAGACACCGGCAGACATAGACAAAAACAGCTATGCGCTATCGGTAGCAAGGATAGCGGCCAGAATAGCCTGGCGCTCATCGGGAGGAAGTTCGGCATAGTTACGAGCCCACCGTTCCGCTTTACGTTTAATACGTTGCCGGTCGGTAAAGTCTTTCCCTGCATAAGATGACCAATAGGCCGCGCATGGCTCAAAATTGAACCAGAGCTGTTCGGTTCGCACACCGCCGCGCGTCATAGCCTGGAACTGGAAGGTTCGCCAGTCGGCCAGCAGATCGTTGTATAGAGCGGACGGATAACCGCTGAGGATCACATTCGCCGGCACCCGTTTTAAGGTCGCGATCAGGCGTACATGGTCGGCCTCAGTAAATTCGTGCCGATACCTGGCACTCGATGTTCGGGTTTGCAATAAATAAGGGGGATCGGCATAAATCAACACCCGGCCAGATCCGGCATAGTCGTAACCGTCTATGTAACCAGGTGCGTCCGTGCAGTGCAGTTCAACATCCGGATAAAGCGATGCATCCAGCAACGAGCTATCCAGATCGATGCCAATGGACCGGATGGCGGCCGGTTTCCGACGCATCACTGCACCGGAACCGAGGAATGCTTCGATATAAACATCGTGTGGTGGCATGGCGGCGATAATAACCTGGTAAGCACCGCTCGCCGCCTTGGAGCCTAAATAACCCATGACCGTCCACCCTAGTTGATTTTAACTATGCTGCAGCATAGACAGCACCGTCTATGTTGTCAAGGATAACGCGTTGAGGCGGGTGTGAGTGAGTAATAAAGAAATACTCACCCACAGCGGGCTGTGGCCAACATAGATATGTATCGCTATGCTGTATCCAGGGGCGCATTTACAAATGAAACGAATTTGGTCGTTGTTTCCCGGCTTTGTCTGAAGCTTCGTATAGATAAGAGTTTGCGCAATTGATATAGATAAATATATCCATAGATCTCGGCTCCTTGCTTAAAACTTCAAGTGCCATTTCAATTGATTTTGCTGCTTGTCTTAATTTGAATTCAACTGCTTGTTGATCAATAGCCCGTTTGTCTTTACTGCATTTTAAGCAGCTATTTTCATTGTTTGGTTTAGAATTACTATTAACCATAACGCTTTCCTTTCAAGTGTGTTTTGGCCAGGCGCATTTCACGATTCGTAGTCATGGAATGCGTCGCTAATTATTTTTTAACTAACGTTTTGAATGCTTATTCCATGCGGCAAGAACCATCGGCACATATTTGTTTTTCGTATCCGGCGGAATATCAAGCGTAGAAACGTCATGAAAAGGCGTAGTGAGTTTTTTAAGTGCTGAAGCGACACAGCCATCCCCACAATTGTACGCGGCAATAGCCAGGCGCCAATCGTGGAATTTGTAGGCACTCGTTGAAAGCGTCCAACCGGTCACGTAATAGCTGGCGCAAATGCTGTTTTGCATTTGAGTTTGAGTAACTCCATATTTACCCAACCGCGCAATCGTTGCCGAGTTATGCTGCATGGGTCCCACGTCCACGGTATTATTTCTATTTTTTCGGGATACTTTTCCCACTTTCCCGCCCTCGACCTGATGAACTGCGCGTAATAGCGCTTCAGGTGCGCCCCACTGCGCGACCGTATAATTTATACATTGCTGGATCTCTGTTTCGGCTATTGCTACTTGCGATAACGCGGCAATAGTCACAAACAGGGTTACTAGGTGTACGGTTCTTCTCATCTTGACCTCGCTAAAGCGTTTTTTCCATAGTTAACAATCCTCGTTACAACACTCAAAGCGTCCGGTGATAACCGATTGCCACGCCGCTGTATCTCGTCTAAATAAACGTCAACCATGTGAAGATGCCCTTCAAGGGCGGACACTTGTTGACTTAATGATTCCGGTTCGTGGGTGCGCACAAAGCCGATGACGTGGCTGTAGGCGTTGATTTCGTCCAGGCAATTGGCAATGGTGTTGTTGGGCGCATTTCTTGCGTACTGATTACGAATAGAATCATTCGCCAATTTTGGCAAAACGTCCTTATTGGTGATAGCTGGCCACGCATGAATATCGGTGACGTACGGTCGCAGATATTCAGAGCCGTTTATCCAGTATCCTCTGTGCGCCGCCGAATCAACATGAATCATTTCGTGGACCGTTGTAGCAAGCTTTTCGTAAGGCAGCAAAAAGCCTTGCGTAACCGCATAAGCTTCCAGCGTTGCTCGATAACTTCCGTATTGCTGCAAAAGCGCGGCAAGCTGAGGCGCTTCAATTAACAAATCGGCTTCTGGCGTTGCGGCCTTTAATGGTGCATACGTCAGAAGCAATAGCAGTAATCGAATTTTACTTTTCAAGGGTAATCGACACGTCTGGTGCGGTAATGCCGTCCTTACTTATCGACTGAAGCATTAGAAACTGGCAATATTGTTTTCTTCGGCTTCTTCGGTGCAGGCTAAAAGTGGAAACATCAAAAGAAGGGCGATTATTTTTTTCATAGTGGTTAACCTCAAAATTTTTAGGGCAGTAGTAGACCGCTAATAATAACGTTCAGATCGGTATGGCTTATCGCGCTCAGCGCGTTGTGTTTGGTTGCCTGTGGCGTCCGGCCCAGTAACCGCCTGGCGAGTTTCAACATGATTTCGTTCCGAAAAAAATCGCTCGCTAGACATCCGTTAATATGCAAATCCAAGCATTCGCCCGATGCGGCATCCAAAACGTGATCTCTTAATAAACCCTCGGCTTGGAAGCCAAGATGCAGTGTATTTCGTTGCGCATTGGGGTTATCGCCATAGACGTAGCTGACTAATTTACGGATACCGATCTTTGAGAATGCAAATTCGATAGCTAGCAAGGTAGCTTCCAGGCTAATGCCGAAAGTTTGCGTGTCTGGGAAACCGACAATTAATTCCGCTCTGGAATTCTGTAAGTTAATATCTACCAGCTCTGCCAAGCCAATGGGTATATCATCCTTTTCTACGACCCAAACGATTTGTCGTGTTTCGATTGGGTGCCGGACAGCTTTATGAATATCGCGGTCTATTTCATCCGCAGAAGCGCTTTGAAAAAGGTGGTAATGATGCTGAAAACCAAGATTGTTACGGCATGACTCTAGAAAGTCGCGGTGTTTGGAACTAAGCCGGGTTATTGTGACTTTTTTACCGTGGCATGGCTCATTCCAAAAAGACGCCATACAGAATGTTATGGTCGCCAGCCGCTCATTCAGCAAGGTTAAATCCGCTGGAACCGACCGATAGGCCCGACTAAACGCTTGCTGAGCTAAACCTATCTCGCCACATAACCAGGCTGCACGGCCAAGAGCAATGGATGACGAAAAATCTGCCGACTTGCTACTCGATTGCATGGACGTACTTAAGGCCATTGACGGACGCTTGGCTTGAATATACGCTTCAGATAAGGTATTTAGATACTCGATATTATTCGGAAAAGCCTGTTGGGCCATTTCCAAATAACGTATCGCTTCGTTGATATTTCTCTGGTTTTCAGGTCCAAATGCCATGACAAACCCTTTTGCGAAATAGCTTTGTGCTGCATCGAGCCGCCCAAAATCAGTTTGTTTTTTGTGTGTTGTCATGGCTTATGGTTTCTGAAGTTGGGCACTCTAAAGGTGTATATTCGAGTCAAGAACTACCTCTTGTCATCTTGTTCAGCGGCAAAGTAACTTATTGGTTTTTTTCAGGCATTAACCCGCTTTTCCTGGAGCATATTGCGTGTATTGCAGCCCTTGTCCGGTTAAAGCCACAAAATGATCAGTGTTTGTACTTGTTTCAGCGGCCATTGCTACAAAGCTGGACTGGGTATAGGTACCATTGTCGATTAACTGCGTAAACGTCTTTAGTGAATCTTGATCGGGAGCATGACCGACTACATTGGTATAAAGAACATTTACCAAATCCGCGTTACTTATCCCATTAGGAACATAATATTTGAGAACAGCATCGGCAAGAGTGGTAATCTTTGAATTGTCAAATGTTGAACTATCCCTAAGTTGGTCGGCTTGATAAATCCATTTACCTAAAGTCACGCTATCCGGCATTTTTCCAAATCCTGCATATAAAAGTGCCAGGGCTGCACCCGCATCTTCATTTAAACCAAGATCCAGCGCCACATGAGTTCCATCTGAAAAAGTGATACGCTCAATGGCTGTAAGTGTATCAGAGCCTGACGTGCCACTTCCGCTCTTACTCCCGCTAACAGTGGTGGTATAGCTTATATTCCAGTGATCACCACTATGAGCGATAGTGGCATTCCCTGGGGCGATATTTCCGTAAGAGATCATATCTACATTATCATTACCGACATAGGAAGCATGATTCCCGGCGTCCGCAGTGATAGTCATTGGCGATGGGAAAGTAGTAGAGCCAGATTTGCTAGACATAATTGCCTCGTATAATTAAATGGTTTTTAGTTTTTTTAGTTCTAGAATCTTTAGTTTTTCTTTTAATTCTAGAAACCTTAATTTTAAAAGCTCGAAAAGACCCGGATGCATACCTCTTTCGCCTTTTTCCCAGCGTTGCCATGTTCGTGTATCACTATATAGAAGAGCCGCTGCTTCGGATTGGGTTAAGTCGGCGTCAAGGCGAGCTTTTTTTTATTTCTTTAGGAATTGGATTATCCATAAATGTTCAACAGTTGAATTATTTCTTCATATTGTCTCCGTTTATTAAATTCAGGCAAAGCTATTAACTATTTAATGACAACTTATTTCTTTGAAATGGGTTGTTTTTATTGTTCTTCATTAGAGCTTAATTGGTGTATATCAAAACGCCATAATTTGGCTGTATTCGCATTTAGCGATGGAACTTACAGCGGTCGCCTGAACATAGCGTTTTTTTTATGGGGATCACGAGCATTTGTAACACGCGCGGCGATTGTTAACTGCATCTGTATACCAAGACCCCTGTGTATACCCTTCGGGGTCGGCATCCAGCCATCCAGTCGGGCACGGGCTAGGGAGTCCACCATATTTATCAAAATGCACGACTGAGCATGATTGTGTGCTAGGCGATAGACAAGTACGCCTATAATTAAGCGAACCTCCCGAGGTGTTATGCATTGAACCGAGATTCAGTTCCGTCCAAGTAGCCGGGCACGATATTGGCAGGCCGAAGTTGCCCCATCTATCAAGATACATGGCCACTTGTGGCACGCCGACTTTCTGTGCTGTCCAAAGCCCGGATTGGCAAGAAAGTAGCAAGGTTCTGTCTGCTGTAATTGCCGTACCTTCGCTGGCCGATTGAGTTGGCGCTGTGCCGGTCGTTGTCTCAGTACAAACATCACCGATTGATTTGATTGGCAACGACGCGGTCGCTTGAACTATCACGACAGGCGGTTGTATTGATGATGATTGTGTGAGATCAACATTTGTACCGGTCGGATTGCTCATCATCGTTACGGGATTGCCGGAGCTATCTGTTAGTGTGACTTGCCCATTGTAATTAGTCGTGCCATACACATCTTTGTACCACTGCGCATCGGCAAGTGCTGCTGGAGTAACTAGGGCTATCAGTACGATAGTCGAGAAACAATTTCTTATCTTTTTCATTTTGGGTTCTCTCCTGTTGTTAAACGCCAGTAATATTCGGCAAACGCTTTGTCAACTATGTTTGTAGGCGGGCGTTCATCCGGATGCATAGCACCGCTGATTATTAAGTGTACATTCCAGGGTTGTCTGTTCATCCAAACAACAACCTCCTCCGAAGGACTATAAATATCAAATTCTGCATTCATGTCGCGTACAGCCAAAATTTCTTGCGCATATTGATCTGGGTTTGCCATTTTTACGTCTGCGAGCCTGACATCTCGGGTTTGAATTTCAGAGCCTGAATATATCTGAATAACAACCAGTCCTTTGGGCGTAAGTCCCGCAATCGTTCCATACGCTCTAATCGGCATCGCTGTATTTTCAGCATCGTGGTGTAACATTGCACGTCCAGACCAGTAAAGCGCTTGGCGAAATGCATAGGCTCGGTTAGCGGTGTCGGCGATTCCAGTCGCTTTTGCAAATTCAGATGTGCGTAACCAGCCGAACATCACTATGATCATCGAGAGTAATGCGACACTGATGACAACGAGAGCCGTAGCCGCAATTGCTGGATGGGTGTATCTCAATTTATGCAGCATTACGATCCTTTACAGTTACCCGACCCTAACTTCACTGTTTCACCGGCGACACTGATGTGTACGACACAACCCGTAACGCTCATTAATTTTGCTTTGGAATTTATCGATTCGCCGACGTGATAATATCGACCGTTAATAAATGCGCCAGTGGCCGCAATTGCCGACACCCGTGCATGCTCTTTAAAAATATCGGCAGCAGTCGGCTTTGGTGGTTCTGGCGGGGCCGGGGGAGCAATAACGGGCGGCGCTAGTGCTCGGGTAAATGCCATTTCCAGGTTCGCAAATTCTAACGATGTGGTCCTGGCTTGAGTTTCAGCCAACAACGGGTAAATTTTCGTATCGGGCGTAATAGATGCCGCTCGTGTGGCATGTAGTGTGCCCTCAACGGGCAGGCTCGCCATACGTATTGTCAGTGTATCGGTGGCCCAGTGCGCGGCCAGTAGCGCCGCAGCAATGAATGCTGTCATCATTGGAGTTGAAATATTGTCTTTGTTCATTTTTTAGCAGCCTCTTCATCCCTGAGCACAATTGCTAGTCCGTGAATAATTGCAGTGGGTGCATCATCATCACGAGTTGCTTCCATAGTAATCGCTTGCAGCCGTATGTCTTGGCGATAGGCCATTTTTTCAACCCCATTGATGAGGTCGTGCCAAGTGGCTGCTGTAACAACAAAACCGGGTTTCCCCGCTGAAATGACATAGACTAACGATGCACCAGGTTCTACACCGTTAGACGCTACGCGATCTATTTTCTCAACCAGCATAGTGTCCGCGTCACTGGACAATCCGGCCGCCTCGGGGTTAATTGCGTTGTAGAGTGCTAATAAATCCAGTGCGGTAGAGCTTTTCAGTTTTTCACGCCACTCGGTTTCAATGGGTTGCAGTGCTTTGTAGCTAGCCACCCAACGTCGCAAATTATCCGTGATCGTTTGTTGGCGTACGACAATATCAGTCACTGATTTGTATAACGGCTGTCCGCTCATGATCAGAACGATAACGAACGCGATGGCACCGATTAGCGCTCGTCGATCTGTTTCTTTTACTAAATTATTAATGTCCACGATTATCTCCCTTCGAACGTCATAGTTAAACGCTTTTGACCGCTGGCTGTGTCGGTTGTAACGGCTTGCCTGATCTCCCTTAATTTTGATCCCGTTGATGCGGCTAGTTGATCCAAAATTGGTCGGGCTTGTTCGAGCATCGAATCATTATCAAGAGGTATCTCAGCAACAACGCCGAATTTGGCATCTTGCGATAATTCCATAAAAGTTGATCCCGCGTCGTCATTTCTTACAAACAGCTTTCGGACGTGGATGTGATCGACTCCGGCAATAGCGGTAGCAATCATCCTGGCATTATTCACTGTCGCCGTTTGCGTTTGCGGCGCCTTAAGAAAACCACGTCGAGCCTCCAGGACTCGCAACATATTTTCATCGAACCCATTGATTCCATTATTTACACTACGGTACTCAGTCAATGCGTCGTTGTAATTACCCCAGACAAAGGCGATTAGTCCGCAATAGATCGTTAATGCTGAAATGACAATGAATACGGGGAGCATATAACGCCGCGCATGGCTTCTTTTTTCACCATATTCGAGCGGCACTGTAATCCGCCGCCGAAAAGGTTCGTCGGCTATCGTTTGACATAAACGTGCGCACGGATAGTCAGTAAATGGCTCAATTGGATTTACGACAGCCAGCGCATATCCGCGGAAGGTGCTTGCAATATCGGATAACGCTAAATCCAACTGGTTGGCAAAATCTTGATGACTACGTTGACGTAATGTCCTCTCTTGGCAATTGATCAGCCGCCCTCCTTTGAATGCGAGACATTCCATATTTGTGCGGTCATTCTCGGCCCCGCCGATCAATACAGTATCCATTTTTTGACGAAAACCCCATCGTAGATAGTAATCTACAGCTAGGCGTGGTTGACGTTTAAATTGTTGTGCTGCAATTAGCATTTCTTTTGAAACCCATACGCGTAGCGAATCTTCCTTTTTGCGTTTCAGTAGTTGCGAACTAACTGGCCGGGGTGTTTGTTCGATGTACTGTTCTGGGTCGCTCGGGGTTAAGCCGCTGGACGATAGTGCTAAATATATCGCATGGCCGGATAAAATAATTTCGTCAATTTTGTCATTTTCCTCATCTATCCAATTAGCTTCTTCGATTGTCGATATAAAACGGATCGATCTCTTTGAATTGGTATTGGTTATTTGTTGGATATTTAAATTCATCACATACTCATTGTTTGTTTAAATAAATGCCCTTGTTCGAAAATCATCAGTAATGGAGCAAAGGCAGTGAGTAATCCGGTGATAGCCACGGCGACATAGGATGTTGTTTTTATGATCAGTTTTAAGGTCCGCATACCTTCGTCTATCAATTCCGGCGCGATGCGGCTCATTTCTTGTTCGATATTGCCGGTTTGCCCTGCACTCACGAATGCTATGCCTACATATATCGGCCACCGTAAGCGTGGATCGCCCTCAGGTTGGCGACGTGGATCGCCCGCTTCAGACAGTCCTCGCCGTTCAACTTCAGCGGCCATTTTAATTACACCAGGGCGCATATTTTCAGGTAATATTCTTGACGATAACGTGAGCATTTCAATGATGTCGATCCCGCCAGCGGCGGACATCATAGCGATTGATCTGGCCCACAATCCAAAATATAGCTTTCGAAGTGCATCAGACAGGACAGGTATAGCGTCGGCTTGCTCAAATAACCAGACCCAGGTTTCTGGTTGCCTAAACAGCCAGATCAAACCCAATGCTATACCCGCCATGATGACGCAGACGGTAACCCAATGATTTATGAAAACATCCTCGAACCAGAGCGAGATTGCCATTGCATCACTCGGTTTATAACTTGCACCGATCAACGCTTTGGATGCATTACTAATATTCGGTATCACACTGACCATATAAAATACCGCTGTACCCATGCCTCCTGCCAGGTAGCCGAGTGGTGCGTAAAATTGACTCATCGATTCGTTAATTTGTTTTTTGATCAACATCATCGATTCGACCTGTTTTAAAACGTCTGCTAATTTGCCGGAATAGTCCCCGGCAGCGACAGCGCTGACAATCGCTTCCGGCCATAGCCCAATTAAACATTCAGAGAGTCGTGTCCCCATCGATACGCGTTTGGCAACCTCTGCCCAACCTCTGCCAGGCAGAGCACCATCTAAATGTTTGATGGCTTCATCAGTAACGAGGCCTGCACGTAACATATTACCCAACATTGCCGAGGCAACCGCAATGTCTTTAGTGGATTGTTGTTTGAATTCACTATTCATATAAATATCGCATCCAATGTGGTTTTGCCTGATACAACCAGTTCCAATGCGCTTTCGACTAGGGTCCTAGTTCGTTGTTTGCCGATGGTTTGGTAGCTGTAATCACCCGCTATCAGAAGGTCTTTAACCGTCCGCGTTACCGGCAAGACTTCGTGAATTGGCATTACTCCGGCGTATCCGCTATTACCGCATGCGTCGCATCCATTTTCTGTAACGACGGGTATTTTATTAGGTACAGTGATGTCAAATCCTTTGGCCGTGGCATACTCTGTAATTCGCTGAATTTCATCCTGGGTAGGTTTACGCGTCTTGCCTGTGTAACAGGATTTGCACAGTGTTTTTATCAGTCGTTGACTGATAACTAATTCCAGTGCCTCGTATAAGTCGAGCCGCTTATGAGGCGGTATCATGTTCGACAAACGACGCGATCCAATAACCGTATCGTTCGAATGTAATGTTGAGATCACAAGATGGCCCGATAGACTGGCTTCAACTGCGGTATCGGCGGTTTCTGCATCCCTGATTTCCCCTACCAGGACAACATCGGGATCATGCCGTAAAATGGCCTGAAAATAAGACGCAAAAAGGTCTTTATGTGGAATACTGATTTGTTTGATACCCTGTAGAAAGAACTCGACCGGCTGTTCAATGGATATACGTTTACGCGAATCGCCGTGAATTTCTTTGTGTAAACAGATTAATCCGGCCATCGAGGTTGATTTACCCGTATTTGTCGGCCCTACAAAAAGAATGAGACCCTGAGATGAAGACGCGGCTTTTTCGCACGCGGCAATGACATCAGGTCGCATGTTTAAGCTATGCAAGCTGATATTGCCTTCTTTTCGCCGATGTAGCCGTAGATCGACCGAAAGCATGTCATACGATGTGCCGCCAGGATCTAGCGGAATAAACGACGCCCGAATGAAAGTTTCGCCCAATGTTGAGCGATAGATTAAGTGCCCGTCCCGTGGTTCTTTAATGCGCGACCCCGATGTGTTTGCGCCGCTCTTTTTTGCAAGAAAGCGCGTTATTTCCGTCAATTCATCAAATGTTAAATAATACGGCCCACCGGGCGGATCTTGCATTAATGTACTGACACGTAGCAGCACACGACCTTGACCGCTGCGCATGGGATGTATATCAATATCACTGGCCGCTGCCATTGCAGCGTCAACTAAAGTGGCAAACTTGCGTAGTGGCTCGCTATCCCGCGTGTCTGCGGGTAGCCATAAATTTTTCTGATCCAGCTCCTCTGACTCAATCGTATTTGATGCCGCTCCTGCCAACCATTCTGTTACTCGCTGAGAACTCCCTACCGCAAGGATAGGATTTCTCATCATTGTCAGGATTTCGTGTTGCTCAGCGCGTCCCGCCATTCGATGACGCTCAAGATCGTCGAATTTTCCAAAACATAAAACCGGCGTTGTATGCTCGATCAGGCCAAGCACACAACGTTTTGATTCACAACAACGGCGAACCACATCATTTTTCATGTCCGGGTGGACAACAACACCCACATTCAGCAGGTCATCAAAATATTGAAGACCAGCTCGTAGCGTCATTATTTTGTCAACTGCGACCCTAATGTGCGGATGATGATGTGACAACCAATCTAATGTTTGCCTATCTTGCGGTTTGCGCGAAAGTAATGAATCTTTTTCGTCAATTTCGAGCAAACCTAATTTCACAACGGCTTCGCCAGTCATCATGTTCTGTATCTGGATTGATAGTTCGGCTACGGCTAGGACATCATGCGGTGGTGCGCTCCATCCCCAATGATGAGTCGCAAGGTCAAGTGCCATTTTTTTCTGATTGGGCGAATTATCGTCTGAATTTACAGCGCTATTCATCAATTTTTCCTTAAAAATGCATTTCAGCGGACACTTGCTGGTGTCCACCGACTTGGTATGTAAATGGAGTATCTGCCATTAATGAGATGTACGACGTGCCAATATAGTTATATGTCACCTGGCCGCCCCACACCGTAAACAGGTCGCCGCATTCCAGCGGTATACCGGCGAACGTATATGTTCCTGTGCAGGACGTTGCGGTAACAGCTACTGCACCGGCTAATGATGCCAATGATGTTGATCCTCCGATTGATAATGACCCTGAAGGGAATGCGTTCGTTGAATTAAATGAGGCTATAAATTTTACCAATGTCTGATTTAACCTCATCCGTGCTTGAGTTGTTTCTTTCATGAATGCGCTTCGATCTTCTGTTTTATACCAATCTCCTGTTTGTTTGCCGCCACACCAATCCGATGCAACGCTAAAATCGCCGGTGCCGCACATATTTGACGCCAGAAATGATGTCAACGATGTATGTGATACATCGATTCCTACTATCACTGCCCGATTGTAGGACCATACACTATCCGAGACTGTAGTCAGCGCATAGCCAATCCCTGGCGTTAAAACAAACCCTCGGTCTTGCTCAAATCCCGAGGTTGCAGCGAGTGCAGCTAATGATGATGGGTATTGCCCTGTTTGCGAGCGATACCTATCAATTTCGCCGGCAAGACCAGAAACTACTTCATGCCGATTGCTGCCCATTAAAACATTCAGTAATCGTAGTCCGTGAAATGATTGCGCCGAACTCACCATAAAATTCGGCATCATTAACCCGAGTAATATAAGTAGTACGGTCACTTCATTATCTCGTTACGGTTGGAATTGCAGCGTTAATGTGTGTAATCCGTTGGATACCGCCGTATATTGCACAAACCCTGTTGTCACCGCAGTAGCAGCAGCAAATGGCGTTCCGGCAGCATTTGCGTGTGAGTTATAAATACTCTGCACGACATCGGTGGGTACTGATGTGAAAACGCAATTCAGCACAGTTTGTCCATTGACCGTGGCGGATGTTAACGTCACAGGGTAACCCTGGATCGTATAGGCTCCGGCTGTGCCAACTAATGGGACGGTAGTAATCACTGCCATGTTCGATAAAGGTTTCAATGCGCCTTGATTTAAGTCGTTTTGATAGGCAGCAACGATCAATCCGGATGGTGCATTACCGACCATTACTGCATCGAGCGCAGTATTCCCAGACGCGACTAAAGGCGTTGAGGCCGTGGCCATTGCTACGCCTGTTTGTTGTACGGCCATCGACCAAGACGAGGTTATTTTTTGCCCCGCGTCGAAAATAGTTTTTGCTCTTACTCCGGCTGACGAATTGCCGAATTGTGAGTAGGCCATCCCGCCTAATATGCCTGCAATCACAGTTACAATTAGCATCTCAGGAAGGGACATGCCCTTTTGTTTTTTTACGGTTATAGGGTTTATTTTGAATATGTTCATGTGGTTAGCCTTTTAATGATTAAAAAATTAGAACGAGATTATTACGTTGTTGCCGGTAACTGTATCGTCCGGCACCGACGCTGTTGAAACACCCTGATGAAAGCGCAGGGCCGCGTAGTGTGGCGGAATTAAAGCGCCTGCATATACCGGGTCATAATCCCGGCAGTATTCAATTCGTCCGCCCCACCCTGTTACGCTGTATTCAGACTGGCCTAGTCCAAGTTTCGACAACACATTATCCGTTGCCGAATCCAGGGAATACCATCCGTCATAACAGCCTTGATTCGTCAGTGCCGTTGCACCTGACAAATTTGTTGCACCCGTGCCTGTTGGCGCTAAGAACCAATCCGTTGTATCACCGGGAGCAGCGCCTATGCGATTTTGGTTATAAGCATCGAGTAATTTCGCTCTAATTGTGTTCAGTCTGAACACAGTTAGATCGAGCATTGATTCCTGAAGCGGTAAAGTGCTGACATATACGGCACCAAAATCGGTGCCTAATGTGCTCCATGTCGAGTAGTTGCTCGACGTTAAAACCCCACTGCTACCAGGAGGCGCTGTGCCGGGATTGCAGGTAGCATCAGACAAGGAACACGCTGATTGATAGATAATGCCGAAATCATAGGTCAGTGTGACTAATGGACCGCTACGGATATACAACGGTTGTTGTTTCGTTAAACCGGATACCCGTTGATAAACGCGAACACGATGTGCGGCAAAATTATCATCATTTATCTCGGACAACCCTAGTCCCTGTTGCTGTAGGAATGTCTGTAATGCTATGTCGTCTGGAGCCGTACTGGCTGTATTCACTACGGTGAAGTTGTACCCGTCCCCCGTGTATGGAGCAGGTAAGGTGCCCAGCGTTGAATCATTTTTTGCCCACAGCATGAGTGCTCTGGCAATCGACTGATTATTAATTTTTTGCGTTTGTGTGTAGGTTGCTTTAAAAATCGAGCCATTTATTGCATTTGACGATGACGCAACCATCGCCACAATTCCAATAATAAACACTGCAATAATTATTTCTACTAGCGTAAATCCTGTTTGTCTGTTCATGTGTTGCGTTTCCTGACTTTGACGTGTAATGCAAAATAGTACGTCGAGTAACGTTTTTTAGTGTCCTTTCTGCCAAAAAGCCCGTCCATGCCATCAATATCCATTAATCCCGTTATGCCGGAATGTGCTGTATTGTTATTGTTTTCAACTTGCCCGCCGACAATGATTAAATCGCCATCGCGTAATAGGGTTTCGCCAGAGTATTGTTGTTGGCTGATAATCGGTATATCGGTCATCACTTGCTGTGTGCTATTGCCAACTGTGAGATATTGAGTTTGATTTTGTATGCCAGTTTGTATCGCTTGTTGTAGGCTGATTTGTGCGCGTACCAATCCGTGTGCAGAGTCATAATGTGGATAAATGCGTAGCGATATACCCGTATCGATAGGCACCAGTTGATTTTGTGTGGCCGTTGTTGCGCTCCCCACCCCGCCTGATGCGGCGGTTTGCTGAACATTGTTATAAAATCTGCGCTCTGTTTTTTTGAACTCGCCCGGAATTCCAGAGCTGGTAACAAGCACCGGCTTTTGCACAATGTCGATGTGACCGATATTTGACAAATACGCGTTGAAAACCTGTAACTTGTTAGCTGCCGATACAATACCGACCATCGGTACGGCTGCTGAAAAGGCGTTACCTGCGGCAGTTGCCAACGTGTTAGCGGCGGAAGGCAATGTCACATTCACCCCGCCTAGATCGTTCTTGGTAATTGCGGCACCATATTGGCCGTGTGCAAAGCTTGCGAATCCCGCTACATCGAGGCCTTCCAGACTTTCAGCGTCGGTCGTTAAGTGGACAATTTCACCCTCGAATTCTACGACGGTGTTGTATTGGTCCTGTATGCGTTGGAAATAGTCTGTAAAGCTATCGAGTAACCAACGTGGTGCTCGGATCGTGACAGCGCCGGTCTCTGGGTTCGTTGAAAAATTCCCCATTTTTTGTTCAATATAATAATTGCTAGTGCCAGATCCACTTTGCATATTGCTGACTGGTACTGGTGATAATGCACCAGGGGCCGGTAACGAGATACCCGCTAGTTCTGACGGCATCCCGGCAGGATTAGGCATTACAGGCGGCACCGCGAATGCGGCGTTCATTGCAATTTTATTTGGCGTTAGAACTTTTAATCTATTGTCGATTTCAGCAGACAATGATCGCCAAAAGTGGTCACTAGCAACAATTGTGTTCCCTTGAGAGTTACTTGAGCTTGAGCTGCTAGATGTTGATTGGCTGGCTCCCATACTGCCAGAACCAGAACCGGTACCCGTTTGGTTTCCATACCCGGATTGACCGCTAGTGCTCGATGCAGCGCTTGATGATTGGCTTGATCCACTGATATTTCCGGTTCCAGACTGGCCTCCACCACCACTACCTCCGGTATTCTCTGTGCCACCGCCGAAGTACGTTTGGCGATTGCCCAAATTAAGGTAAAACGTTTTAGACGCCAAGGGGGTAATGGTTACGAACTTTCCTTCTGAGTTAACAGAGTAGTCCAATCCCATCGCCCCAAAAAGCACATTTAACGCGGTTTCGCCATCAACATCCTTTACCCCGAATCCGCTGTAGGTGTGTTCATCGAGGGCCGTCGCCGTTGTGATATTAATGCCTTGTTTTTTGAGCATCCGTATTAGCTCGTTGGCCGGAATAGGGTCTTTAATCTCTAGGGTAACGCGTATGTCGCGCAACCAAGCGTTAGCCGCTTTTATTTGATCGGATTCACTTAGGCGTTTGACGCCTCCGAATGCTTGTTTGTGCGTTGTGACAACTGAATCCCTTAGCATTTTGTCGCGCATGTCACCGCGCGCGTTATCGTGATCCATCTTGCCCTGTTCTTGCAGGGGGGTACATCCAAGAATGCCGCTAACAATTAGCGCAAGTGCAGACTTTGCTGGTTTATGTAACATTACTCATCTCCAGATTGGCTAACTTTCACCACGTTGTTTGCATAAGTGTCAAATTTAAGTCTTATTTGGTCATTAGACGCGGCTTCTCCTAGCGTCTGTAAGTCCTCTTCAAGGTTTTTTCCTGAGATACTTACTCCATATTCAATAACGAACTTTCCTTGTGATTCGTCAATTGCCCAGTCAATTTCTTTGTGCCAACGTGCGGCTACTTGCTCTGCCGCCTCTTTTAATGGGCCTTTTATGAATATCGCTTTTGGGCCGGTAGATACCGGAGCAATGGCCGTTTTGGCGGTGGGTAACGCGGCCCAATCAGCGTTCCCTGTCCCTGATGCAGTGTTTGTGTCTTTACACCCAGTGTCTAATTGGATTGTCTTGTTTTTCCAATCCACTTTTATTGCCAGATTGTTTTTGAGTGCAACTAGAGTAAGGACGTGTGGAAATTCATTGCCAGCGTCCCAAGATAACGCTAAATCTCTCGGAACATCATATGTTTTATTGGCATGCCACCCTTTGGGTAATATATTTTTTAAAGCGGCTGTAAGAGGTACGCCGGTGCCTGATTTTTTTACGATTTTTCCGTATTTTCCGTAATCACTGTCATTTATAGTATTTATGTTAAACACCCCGGCTGGGTTGCTACAGGGAGCGGTTACGAAGATAGGATTAGTATCTGAGTTAAGTACAGGTTTTGATTTGTTTCCATCAGATACGGTAAAAGCCTTTACTGGTTCCTGTTGCAAAACAGTTGCTGTCTGAGTGTTCCAGTCAAGCGCAATGGACAATCGATATTTTTGTGCTACGTCATTCAGGGTAGTTAACCAATCCCAGCCTCTATCCCAACTAACCAGAATTTCTGTATACACGTTCGGATTTTTTTTTGGATGCCAGTCTGCTGGCAAAATTGCGCGGAGTGCATCAGGGAGAGGTCTATTTTTTCCCCCGTGCGTGATAATTGGCAGATTAAGATCCGCAAGCCCGGTTTCAACTATCCCGGTTGCTACAGGCTCAGCCGCTTCTTTTGAAACAGGTTTGGCAATTATGAAATCAGCTCGAGACGACTGAATGATAATTAGCAATGAAACGAATGCTAATATTTTTTTATTGCTCATGAATGGAGATCTCCAGCGTTTATTGTTAGTTTCATTATACTATAAATCGTTTTTTCGATGTATCTTATTTTGACGCATCATTTATATGGCTTTTGATATTCGTTTTTATCTATCTTGTTCTTTTTCATGTTTGGCCTCGATTTCTCTTATTTTGACTTTTGGAATATCTCCGCATTCAATACTGTTAACTACATTTTGGTGTATACGCGCATTCACAATATCTCGTTGTTCGCCGGTAAGGCCGTCTGTTTTTGCTTTCTTGTCCAATGCGTCAACAATCGCTGCGGCTCCAGCTAATTCTGGATGTTGTTTGACTGCTTCAGCAGGCGATTTTTTGGCGAAAGTTTCGGCCATTTTCACAGTCCACGAGTTGCGTTTAACTTCCTTTGTTTCGTAATGAGAAATTTCGCCATTGTCGTTTTTCTTGTCGTGCAAATATTTGGCTGCACCATGATCCACTATTTCTCTGAATGGGTTTTTATTTGGATTGTCTTCTGCGTTTTCGCGGGCGCGAAACGGCTTGTTGTCCGGCTCGACCTTGTTGGCTTCAGACGTACTGATCTGTTTATTTAGTGCGGCTTTGTCCTGTTCTGTTGGCGTGTAGCCTTTAACGTGCATCCCACGCGAAGCAGCTTCTCGCCAAACTTCTTTTCGGAAGCTTTCTGTGCCTGAAACCTTGATTTCGTCCCATCCTCTGGCTTCAGCAATGAGCACCATCGTCTGAGCAATGTTCTCGCTGTTTGATTTAGTTTCCAGTTTGTTGCCCTTATCTTCAAAAGCTACCAAGTCGGTATTTTTCGGGTGATAGAATTTATCGCCCACACGTAGGAACCTTTTTTCGATTTCTGGAGGAACTATCGGTTTAATCTCGCTTTTGTTGGCGGTGAATATTTCGTCTGCTTCCACTTTGTTGTTGGAAGGGGGGGTATCGCTAGGCGGTGACTGTGCGGCCACCTCCTCTACCGGTTTGCTTTGCTTCAGCCAAGCTTCGCGTTTAGCATCCGCTTCGCTAGGAAACGACTGTTTCTGTTTTTCGAAGTCCGGTTCAATAGAGTTTGAGCCAAGTATTTTGAGGGCGTTGTCTCTGTCTCGTTCTCGATTCGCTGAAACAAGGGCAAGAGCAGCAGGGTCAAGCGTATCGAGTTGTGGTTTTTCTGGTTGTGTTTTTTTCGACGTTTTTCTAGTTTTTTTCGGGGTGACGTTGCTTTCTGATGCAGGGGCTTCAGGCGTTGCCTTTGCTTTGTCGGCCTTAGTTGCTATTTCAGCGGCTTTCGCCTCTTCCTTGGTTGGCTCCATTACCTGTAATAAAGCTATCGCGGCCCGCATAGTTTCCATTTTTTGGGAGTGAGCGGCATCGAGATCTTCAATCAATTGCGCCGTTGCCGGATAGCCTGTAAATCTTGCGGTTAAGCTTTCCAAGTAATCGGGATATTCGCGGCTATTTTCTGCCATAACCACGGCCGCTTGTTCTTGCAGATTAGGGTCTTGAATGCGTTGGAAGGCAATAGCGTCGGCCTGGGCCATTTGTGTGTCAGTGGTCGCGTCATTGCCCTGTATTTCCAGCATTCGTTTTTCTGCGCGGTCTTTAATGGCTGTCAGACTGGCTTGATCAATTTTGGCTTGAATATCAGCTATAGGTTCGTCATTATCTATGCGTATCCATTCATTATTTGTTTTTTTTATGTTGGACAATTCGCCATTAAATTCCAATGATTGAAATGTCGTTGCTCCGAGTTTATCGGCTTCGGCAATGGCTTCATGCGAAGTTTTGAATGTTCGCTTTGTTTCCATGAATGGATCATAAAATTCGAATCGATGTTTTGGCGAGGTCAGGCTGGCTTTAATGCTTTCTGCTAAATCCAGGCCTGATGTATTTTCATAGTAGTTTTCCATATATCACCTTAAAGTTTAATTCCAGCTTGTTTACAAAGGTTGTCGGCGTAAGCATGAAGCGCGGTTTCATCCAGTTCGCCTGGTTTGGGCTTCTCGACCGCCGAGAAATCTATCGCATAATTAGCCAGGCTAAGATTGGCTAAATTCGGAATATCATCAGGAACAATGGGCCGCTCCACTTGCACGACCTGTCCGCCAGCTTTTTGCGGAATCGCTACCATTACTGGCGCTTCATTACCGCCAGTAATGCGGTTATGTGCAACAAGATCTATCATCGGCACCGGTGCGCCAAGTTCGCCCGCTGTAATGGCATTATCCATTTGTTTTTGAGTTGGCCGCTTGGAACCAAGAGCGCCTAAACTCGGTGAAACTTCTTTGAGCCGATCGATAAAGACACGGTCTTTGTAGTACACGACTTTCTTGGCAATAATCGGCGGTACGTCTTCCATGATCACCAGTTCTTTGCCTTTGCCCAAGCCAGTGACTTCTTGCGGCCATAGTAATGCTCGCTTCTGATCACTAATATTTTCAGATGTTGACTTTTGAGAGAATAGACTTTTGTTTTGGGCCGCTGATTTGCCCTCGGATTTTCCTTTAACTGTTTGGTTGCCAAGCCATTCTGAAATATCGCGAGCCGCTTGGGTTTCCGACGCTTTAGGCGGAAATATGATATTTAAGGCGTGATTGGTTTTAAATGTTTCCGCCGCTTCTTTGCCGTAAACCGTCACTAATTGTGATGGGCTTTGTATGATTGGCATCATTCGCAACCAGTAACCGGCAATATAACTTATACCTTTAGCCAATATGGGTATTTTGCCAATGGCCGTGAATTCATCCATGAGCAACAGGCAGGGATATTTTATGGCCTTGTTTTGATTTGGAAGCTGACGCGTATTCAGGTCGATCAATTGCTGGAAAAATAAATTTAGTAACGGGGCCATACGCTCAAGATTGTCCGGTGTCACGCCAATGTAAATCGACATGCGGCGTTTACGGACATCGCGCAGATCAAAGTCATTGGCGCTTGTGGCCGCATCAACCAGCGGATTCATCCACAATTCAAGGCGAGACCGGAAACCTCCAATGATGCCACCTCGCGTGTTTTCCGATGAAATCGAGATATAGGTATTCAGGGCCAGAACACATGCACCTGATAACGGGTTGCCGGTCGATGCTCGATCATTAATTATTTGGGCGAAATGTTCAGCGCCGTCGCCATCCGCAAGGCTTTCTCGCAAGACCTGCCCAAGTGTAACCAGCTTGCCAGGTGTTTCTACCAGGTACAAAACTACACCTAAAAAGAAGCTTCGCGGTGTGGCCGTCCAAATCGGATCAGTACCTGGTGTATCTGGAAATAGCATGTTGGCAATTTTCTGAACATCATCAATTCTAAAGTTCGGATCATCACCGATATAACCTAACGGGTTATATCGGTGTGTCCTGTAATCAGTGGAAGCTGGGTTAAATAGGTAACACGCCTGACCGTATTTCTTTCGGTATCCGCTCGTTATGTCCCAGTTTTCCTGCTTAATGTCCAGGACGATAACGCTATGCGGCCAATTCAATAAATTCGGTATGACGATGCCTACGCCCTTCCCTCCTCGCGTTGGTGCGGAAATAATGACGTGTTGCTGTCCGTCGAACATCAGGTATTGACTACCCAGCTTTCCAACAATGAGGCCATCGTCGCCTAGTAGGCCAGCTTGTTTTATTTCAATTCGCGTGGCAAAGCGAGCATCACCAAACAAACTTCTTTTCGCAGGTGTTACGAATAGAAGTAAAGGCAATAGCAGTAGCGCCAACGATACGCCGCTTGAAATGAGTAGTCTTTTTTGAACCTGTTCCGCTGCTCCGTAGTAATACCAATATTGGTACAGAGTTAAGAGCGTAGTTTCTTCAAACTTATGCTCGTAGGTCATCAAAAAGATGCCTCCGGCCAGATAAGTCCAAATACCAATTGCCGCCAAAATAAGCGCAACAATTAGGCTAGCTTTAACCCAGCTGTTTTCGCTTAAATTCGGGGTCATAGTAAATTTCTCGTAGTTTTCGTTGGTGATAGAACATAACTATGTCTATCGTGGTAAAGAGTCGATGTTTAATGTAATTCGCATCAAGATGCGCCCCGGTACGGCTGTCTTTAATTAATGCTGTTAGTTGCTCGAATGTTTCATAAGCCCCGTTCGCATGCATCGTTGATATTGATCCAGGATGACCGGTATTAATTGACTTGATAAACTCCCAAGCCTCGTCGCCCCTTAGTTCGGCCAACAGGATGCGATCAGGCTTCATACGCAAACAAGAGGCTAACGCTTGTTTAGGCGTAACCTTTGCTCCACCCTCGTCTTCACGTGCGTAGAACAAATGAACTTTATTTTTGTGATGGTTCAGAAATAATTCGTGCGTGTCTTCGATAGTAATAAGCCGTTCATCAGCAGGAATGCTACGTGTGAGGCTTTTGGTGATAGTCGTTTTTCCAGAGCCTGTTTTGCCCACAATCAGAATATTGCGGTGCTTACGAACAGCGAGATCAAGAAATTCCTTGATGCGCTTTTCCTCCTTCAGCTGTATCAGTTCATGTTCGAACGGCTGCAATGATTCGTCAACATCTGCGAACTCCTGGAATGCGCCTTCAGCTTCCAATTCATCAAGCGTTTTATCAATCATCGATGGCTTACGAATTGTGATTGATACCGTGTTGGGTTCACATGCTGGAGGAATAAGAACTTGCACCCGTTCGCCGGTTGGTAAGGTGGCGGACAAGACTGGTTTGTCGGCAGAAATAGATTTGCCGTTGAAGCTGGCAATCAATGTTGCCAATTGTCGGCAATGGTCAAGGTTAAGGTTTGGCGCTTCGTGATGTGTCCATCCGTCCCGTCCTTCCGTCCAGACTTCGCGCAAGCGATTAATACATATCTCCGTCAGGGTTTCGTCCTGGAGAAAGGTTTTTAGAGGCTCTAAATACGCTGTGAGCATTCCAGAGGATTGTTTATCGCTTGTTGTCATTCAGTCACCTTCAGGTCATAAACGCTTGAAAAATCCAGATCACGGGCAACCATGACTTGAATTTCATCGCCCTGGTTCTTAATAATTGTGTTCGCGATGTTTACGGTTGATTCGAGGATTTTCTCGACCACTTTCTCGCCACCGTTTCCCGAGTTGGCATACACGTTTGAAATGCCTCCTGTGCCAGCGCCAGTAGCGCGTTGATTGGCAAAAGCCGATACGCTATCTTTGACAAAGCTCATCAGAATTGCTGCACCGAAACGTTCAGCAAAATGACTGTCTACCCATCCATCAAGTCCAGATCGGCCCAGTGCATCCGTGCCAGGGGAATTTAAAGAGACAACAACACCGTTTGGTGTTTTGGCCCGAGTCCAAAGTACGAAAACCCGCACTTGGCCTTGTTTAATGCCCCCTTGATATTCGCCAACTAGCTGTGAGCCTTTATCAAGCAGCAATATTTGTCCATTGTCTGAATAAATATCACGGGTTAGTCGACAGGTGGTTAAGCCCGGCAGAGAGCTATCAAGGGCTGTTTCGAGTGCGCAATTCAATGTAGTGCCTTTGGTTATCAGGAAGTTTCGATCAGACAGCATCGAGGCGGATACACCCTTAGTAATTGTTGGTTCCAGTTTGACTGCAAGCTCATTTTTATCTTTATTAACACTTGCATCCTCCGTGACTAGGGCGTTCTTGCTTCTTCCATTTGCCGGATGAGTAGAAGCGGCTTCGCCGTTGTTCTGTTGACTAACAAGCAAAAATCCGCCCATCTTTCGATCGGTCCAGTCTTGTATGGGGTTTCCGTTCACATCTTTTAATGGTTGTTGTTTGTTGCCTGGTGCTTGCAACGGAATAGGTTTCGCTGTTGGTTCTGCAACAGAGATTGCGACAGGTGGCGGCGGCGCTGGAGCTGTAATTGATAACGGCGGTAGATTGTTAGTGATTTCCGCCTGAACATTTTTATGCTTTTTTTGTGGTGTTTTGTCGCTGTTAACAGCAATAATCAGTGCAACAGCGGCGGCGATGATGAAAATAAAGCCGAAAATAGTAACCAACTTATTATCGCCCTTGCGTCGATTAACTGAAGGTAGACCTTCGTTTTCGGCCTCATCAGCTTCGTCTTTTTCGCGGGCGCGAAAATCATTTTCTCGTGACTTGGCATACGGCATGGTCTCCATGTTTGGTAGTCCGTCTTCCATTTCCATTTATGATCCTCCCTTAATGACTCGTTCTACAGTTGGTGCAACTGTTCCTGTTGTATTATCGATTCCGCCATTCATGTTGAAAGATTTATTGATTACGGAAGCAACACTACTGCCTTTGCGGAGTATTAGATGATTAACCAAGCGTTGAATAACAATAGTATTGCTATTAATAACGTTGGTGTTGATTAACGACTCGTTTCCGTCGGCATCAACGGAATAAACGGCGGGCATATCGCGATTATTGTTGAAGGTTAAAAAGATAAAACGGCCATCATCACGCGCGGCCGTTGGACTTATTTCTTCGTTACCTGCTACCCAATAGTTGAAGTTCTGATTTTCTGTAGGTTCGTTAGGTAATGTTTTAAATTCGTTTAACTTGGTTTTTACCGCGTCTTTTTCTACCTTGTCTGTCGATTTGGCCGCTTCTTCCTCGGGATAACGAAATGTTAATGAGTAAATAAGGTTATGGTCTGCCCACGCTTCTGAGTCTTTTATAGGTCGTGCTTGTACGACCAATACGAAATTATATGTCCGTTTGTCTGTAACAACAGTCAGGTTGGTGTCGGCTTTCGTTGCTTTTGGTTTGATATATAGACTGTTATTGAGGTGGCTTTTTATTAAATGCCAAGCTTGGTCGTCTCCGGCTGCTATATCAACAATAGTTTCTGTGCTGGAAAACTGTACATGCGTTGACACTCCGTAGAATGTGGATAGTTTCGTCACATTCAAAGGGTTGTAATCGATAACGCGGACGCGTGGATCGAATTTACCTTTTGCGGGTGTCATTTCGGCGTGGACTAGAATTGGCAGAACAAGGAGTGCAATCGACATAAAAAACTTCACGGTATTCTCTTCATTACTCTTGGCGTATCGGCGGTACTACGCCGTAGCTAGATTGGTTAGGAAATACTGTTACACGCGACTGAGTGGCCGCAGGCACCGTTGTATTTATTGAATTAGCCGATGTAGGTGTAGGTGTAGTGGCATCTGGAGTTAATGCGTCAGGATCGTTCCGGTATTCAACTACCTGAAAGCCAAGCGGGTTAACTTCCCGATCTTTTTCTTTCATCGGAGCGCCTGAGTATGTGAATGTGATCGTTGCTGCCCAATGGGTTATTTGGTTCTTATCAGCACCGCGTTCTATTTCTTTGATATAGCGCACCAGGGCGACATTTTCTTTAATAAACGAGGTACTTTTAATACGCACTTTGACTTTCGCATAGGGGCCATACACATTAATTGGCGACTGAGTGTTTTTAGGGGTGAACGCGTCATAATATTTTTGCTGTTCCACGCCTCCTGACATGACTCCGACATTGTAATAATATTCTTCGGTTAATTCGGCCGTGTATCCTTCACGATACCGGACATACCATTGCGTGAAATATTTATTTACTACTTCTTCATAGTTGGTTTTACTGTCAGTTAGGGTTTCTACCACATCAACAATGCCAGTGGAATTATCAACGCGAATAACGAAAGGCTTAATTTCTTTTAACGGCACCAGTGATGCAACGGCCAGGACAGATAGAATAGCTAAACCGCTAGAAATTGAAGCGATTATCCATGCAGTTTTTTTTGATTTTTGGACTTCTTTAACTTTGTCGGTTTCCCAAGTGCGCGCTTGTAATAAATATTGATCGAAATTGTCTTTATCGACTTTATTATTTTTCATACAGTTCCTTTGGGAGTTCGTGATAATCGGTCAAGGTCTTTTGTGGATCTCGGAATTGAATAAATACTTGCTTGCCACTTTGGCTCGACATGGTATAAATCACATCTGCAATACCACCGCCCTGCTCACCAATGGCTCTAAGGACGTTTTCGAGCGTTGTTCCTGGAAGATTAATTTTTATTGGCAACGGTGTTATCTTGCCGCTAACAGGCAAGATATTTAGTTGTGGGTTTTTGACTCGTAGCGCTTCAAGTGAATTAACAATATCGCCTTCAAAATCGAAGTCGAAAACATCATAACTAACTGAATTAGCAGTCGCAGTTTGCCGACTGGTTGCTTCAGTTGGATATTTATTAATAGGTCGATATTCGCCGTGAACGGCTGGTGGTTTAGGCGGAGAGCCTACGCATCCGGCTAAATGGAGGATTGTCAGTATTGCAAGTGTGTAGCGCATAATAGATTTTTTAATATAGTTATATTGCGACCGCATTATATCATATTTCGCACATTCGATATGCGTTATTTATCTATCTTCAACTAACCTTTCGATACTTTGTTTTTGTTATCACCTGTGATTCTTCTATAGACGGCTTTTGGGGTGCCGCCGAACGCGCTTGCTGCTCCTTTAGCAATTCTAACATCTGAGCGGGCTTTGTTAAGTGAGCGTCGCATGTTTGTTGGGCGCATGGCTGATATTCCGCCTTTTGCCTTATTAAGCATCGCTGAGGCGGCACCTAGAGTGCCTAGTGATACGCCACCGCCAAGGGCAGACGCGATTGAATTTAGTTGCATCATCACTAAAGCGGCTATGCCACATAATGCGATTGCCGGAATTGCTTGGTTGATGGCTGGATCAGAAAGAACTGATGCTCCTCCGGCTGCTGTGAGATATGTTCTGATGATAGTCATAATTAGCTTAATTGCCGAGGCGGTTAGCATCGTAAGGAATACGTAGTTCAATGATTGGCCTAGCCATGCATCGAAAAATCGTTTTGTCGGCTCAAAGATTGTAAGCAAAATAAACATGGGGCCAACACCTAAAATAATTGCTAAGGCCATTTTCGATAAAACTAATAAAAACGCGGCGTATCCTGTGCAGATTAAACCGGCTAGCCATATTAGGAACGCAACGCCGAGTAATCCTATAGCACTTCCTGGGGCAGATATTCCTATGGCTAAAGCTTTTTGCCAAAAAGCATCCCCCATATCATAAATTTGTGACATGAGTTGGTCGAGAAATTGCGCGTTATTCGTATTATCAGAATGACCGGATGCGACATAGCCAGCCAAGGCATCAGGAGAGTTCCAAAGCATATCTGCTAAATAACCGTTGTAGAACCCGATATTTAAAGCGGCTCCAGTTATAAAAGCTAATCGCAAAATACGGGTTACTCCATCCGATAAAGGCTCAGAAATAATTCCCCGTATTATCGACCAGCCATAAAGTGCTACATAAATCGTAAGTAACGTCGTGGCGACTGGTGAAATTGCACTAATGATGTTGGTTGCAACATCATTCACATAAGTGGATAAGGTTGAATCAAGTTCTGTTAACGTTCTTTCATAAAAATGGAAACTACTTGGCATTGCACTACCACCCTTTTGGTAGCGTTCCTTTGGTTGCGTCTTGAGCCATTGCTAACCGCACTTTTTCGCAATCCTCATTACCAGTGACGTTAATGCAAAACTCTTCCAAGAACGCGGCTTGTGTTATTTTTATATCATTTATTACTATGTTGTGTGGGTTGACATGTGGAACCTCTGGAACCTCGCTCTTGCATGCTGCTAGTAGAGTGATAAGAATTATGATTAGTAGAGTGTTTTTATTTTTCATGATATTTGCTTTTTTGTAAGGGCCTTATTTAAAGGCGTTATGTATTAGTTTACGTAGACCCTTTACTTTTTTCGGGTCTACGTAAAAACGTGTATATCATCTGTGATCTAAATGATGCTGCATTTTCTAAGTCTCATCCAAACAGTGTTATCCACGGTTCAATCGAGCCGGGGGCCGACAAAGCCCCCTTTTTTCCATGCTCTCGCCTCCAAACTTGTGCAGCTGGCGGGTTGGTTAATTTACCAGCCAGTAGGCATAATTCCTTGCGTTGCTTTCATTCCTATTTCAGTTCCTCGCTGAGCAGCCAAGTCCTTTTGCGCTTGGGCCAATTGCCCTAACATTGCGAGCTTGTTGCTTTCATTCTGTTGCATGACCTGCTCAACTTGGATACGGGCTTGCAGGTCGGCTATATCTTTTGCGTCGGGTGAATCATTTACTTTGTCGAGTAAAACTTGAATATCGTCAAATCGCGCACTGGCCTGTCTGTAGCCCTCTTCGGCGGTGGCACGATTTATTGACGCCTGCTGTGCATTTGAGTCGAACACTTGTGCAGCATCCGTGTTGGCTCCAAGTGAAGTTTCATCAATACCAATTATTTTGGCTGCATTGCGGATTGAGGAAGCGTTACCATATCCTTGATTTAAAATTGATTGGTAGTCGCTGGGTAAATACCTTCTCAATTGTGGATTGTTTACCAGATTCGCCATGCCACGCGAACCATTCAAACTTTGATATTGCTGTTGCATTTGTTGATATTGTTCTCTCAGCTGAGACAGTTGACTGCCCATGTGTTCGGCTTGCGCGGCCCATCCTGCTACAGTTTCCGCTACATGAGCCGCGTCA
>Ga0066427_1000041_pt1 | contig 55308 bp, 49 predicted proteins | sample LakWasMet39_LOW7_2_FD_59515 | JGI IMG/M metagenome (GOLD analysis project Ga0066427, IMG submission 59515) | Freshwater sediment methanotrophic microbial communities from Lake Washington under simulated oxygen tension - Sediment Metagenome 39_LOW7 | ecosystem: Environmental > Aquatic >... | reverse complement strand
CTGGTGGCGACCTTCCGGGGTGACGCCGCGGTGCGCGCGGAGCCCTTCGACGCGGTGGAGATCGACCTCGCGGGGCTCTGGGCGCCGTAGCGACCTCAGGGCGTCGGGGGAGGACGCGGGGCGGTGGTCATGGGGTCGAAGGCTCCTTCGGCGGAGAGGCCGAGGCGCGCGGCCACGGCGGGAGCGGGCGTGTACACGGTCTCGCGAGGGGTGATCAGGCGGGCCCGGTCGTGGCGGAGCTCGCGCTGCTCGGCGACGAAGGCCGAGAGGTCTTCGACCCCGACGGTCCACTCCTCGACGAGGCGTCGCAGGGCCGCGCCGCGCAGCCCGAGCTGGATCGCGCGCCGCTCGCAGGGCTCGCCCGTCGGGCCGTGGTCGGGGTCCCACTGGAGCCGCACGTCGGAGCCGCGCACCGCGGCCTCCCAGGCCTCGCGCGACTCGAACTGCCCCGGCTTGAAGCCCGACGGCACCGCCGCCGCGAGGATCTCCTCGAAGCCCGCGCGGGTGATGCGCAGCGCGAGCGTGACCTCCTGGTCGGGCTTCGTCCCCCACCCGCTGCGGAACATCATCCAGAGGAAGTTGGGCTTGATCCAGCTCATGCGCCCCATGCCGAACCCGCCGCCGCCGAGGCGACCGTCGGCGACCGCCGCGGCCCCGATGGAGGGCCGGTACGCCTGGTAGACGACCACGGTGTCGGCGTCGTGCTGCGCGAGGATGTGCTGCCCGGACGCGGGCCAGCGGGCGCGCTGCGCAGCGTAGGCTTCATGGTCGAGGGGCATCTCCATGCTTGTACCTCGTCCCCGAGCGCCGTCCCTCTCAGGGTGCCGATTCGAGCGCCCACCACCGCGCGGCGAGCGCGTCGAGGGACGTCGCGCCGGGCGCCGGCAGCCGGTCGAGGTACCAGCGCAGGTTGCTGTACCGATGCAGCAGCGCGTACGCCATCAGGCGCCGCGGCAGCGCCTCGTCGAGGGCGCCCTCGGCGTATCCGTAGGCGCGCAGCGCGCGGCGCAGGAAGCGCCCGTCGCCGCACGACACGAAGAGCCCGAAGGAGGCCAGGTCGTACTCCGGCGCCCCGACCATCGCGGGCTCGAAGTCGAAGAGCCCCGTGACGTGCCACCGCCCCGGAGCGGGCGAGACCAGCAGGTGCTCGCGCATCAGCTCGGTGTGCAGCAGGGCGCGAGCACCTTCGAGGGGCGGCATCCACGCGTCGAGGAAGCCTGGGATCTGCGCGAGCCAGCGCTCGTCGAGCCCGCGCGCCCGCTGCCGCTCGACCGCGCTCGCGCGCTGCGCCGCGAGGAAGGCGCCCCAGTCGGCGGTGAGCGCGCCGAGCGGCGCCACGTCGAGCGAGTGCAGCGCCGCGAGGCCCGCGCCGAGCTCGTCGGCGAGACGGTCGCGGTCGGCGGCGGTGAGCTCGGGCCACGCGTCGCTGAGCAGGCGCCCCGGCAGTCGCCCCATGAGGACGTAGCTCCAGTCGCCGAGGGCGTCGGCGGCGACGAGGTCGGGCGTCGGCAGCGGGAGCCGACCGGCGACCGCGGCGAGCGCGAGGGCCTCCGTGCGGGCGTACGCGGCCTCGCCCGCCGGAAACACCTTGAGGGCGTACCGTGCCCCGAGGGCGTAGACCGGCACCGATCCGCCGGGCAGGCGCGTGACCTCGGGGGCGCCGAGCCCGTGGCGCGCGCAGATGGCCTCGACGCCCGGGCGGAGGGCCGCGTCGTCGCGGCGGAGCGCGTCCCACGGAGACGCCTCGGTGATCGACGGAAACATCGGGCGTCGACCGTACACCACCCGCGGCCGAGGCCGCGCACCGTGGCCTCCCACGGCCTCGCGCGCCGCTGTTCTGAGCGCGGATCGTGACACCATGAGCGCATGAACGTGAACCCGCCGCCGTCCCCTGTCGTGTGGAGTGCCGGGCGAGCCCTGTGGGGAGCTCGATGAGTGAGGGCGCCGCGCGGGGTGTCGACGCCTACGGCGACCCGCTCCCTCCCTTCGCGCTCTCCCGCGACGGCGAGACCCTCGTGACCTTCGCGGGCCACGGGGAGGCCCGCTGGTGGTCCATGTCCGGGGCGAGAGCGCCGTCGACGAGCGCCGGGGCTCCGCACGTCGTGGCGCTGCGGAGGCTCCCGGGGGAGGGCGACCGCTACGCCGTGATGCAGCCCGTCGCCCAAGGGACCAACGTGCTCGACCTCGACGCGCGAGCCTTCACGATGCGCCCCGAGAGCTGGGCTGACACGCACCAGAAGTGGTGGGGCCGCGGCGTCGAGGCGACGCTCTTCCGGGGGAAGCTCGCGCTCACCAACGCGCGCGGAGAGTCCCGCTCGCTGAAGGTGAACTCGCACCTGCTGGCGATCACCCCCGACGATCGGTACGCGGTCTTCCTGGAGCGCTCCAGGCTCACGGCGTGGGACTCCACCGCGCTCCTGTGGAGCGTCGACGAGGCCATCGCGGGCTACGTGCCCGCGCCGACGAAGAAGAAGGCAGCGAGGCGAAGGGGCTGAGGAGGCCTGCGGCCGTCAGCGCAGCACCGCGGCCAGGGTGTCGGCCAGGGTGTCGCGGGCGTAGGGCTTGGCCAGGACGCCGCGGCAGCCCTGCGCCAGCAGCCCCTCGACGCGCTCGTCGACGTCGAAGCCTGTGGTGAGCAGCACCCGCACGTCGGGGTCGATCGCGCGGAGGGCGCGCAGGGTGGTGGGCCCGTCCATGCCCGGCATCGTGAGGTCGAGCAGCACCGCCCGAACCTCCGACCCCCGCTGCCGGTAGCGCTCCACCGCGGCCGCGCCGCCGTCGGCCTCGAGGGTCTCGTAGCCGATGCTCTCGAGCAGCCGCACGGTCGCCTCGCGCACCGGCGCGTCGTCGTCGACCACGAGCACGAGGCCGCGCGCGGGCGCCGCCGTCGAGGACGCGGGCGCCGGGAGCGGTGCGGCGGGGGGCGCCACGCCCGGGAAGCTGAGCCGCATCGTCGTGCCCCTGGGGGCGTTGTCGAGCACCTCGATGGAGCCGCCCAGCTGCTGGACGATGCCGTGGACGGTGGCGAGCCCGAGGCCCGTGCCCCGCTCGGCGCCGGCCTGCTTGGTGGTGAAGTAGGGCTCGAAGATACGCGCGCGCAGCGCCTCGGGAATCCCGGGCCCGGTGTCCTCGACCTCGAGCACCGCCCGGTCGCCCTCGTCGCGCGTGCGCAGCGTGAGGTCGCCGCCCTCGGGCATCGCCTCGCGGGCGTTGATCGCGAGGTTCATCACCACCTGCTCGATGCTCGTCTCGTCGCCCAGCACCGCGAGGCCCCCGCCGGCCTCGACCTGCACCCGCACCTGCCGGTCGAGCGTGCGGCCGAGGAGCGCCGCCATGCGCAGCACCACGGTGGCGAGCACCACCGGCCCCGCCGCGCGCCGGCCGCGCCCGGCGAAGCTGAGCAGCGTGCGGGTGAGCGCCGCGGCGCTGTTGGTCATCGCGTCGATGGTCTCGAGGTCGCGCTGTCGCCCGGGGTCGGCCTCGCCGTGGCGCAGCACGCTGGTGAGGGCCTTGATGCCCGCCAGGAGGTTGTTGAAATCGTGCGCGATGCCCCCGGCGAAGGTGCCGATGCTCTTCATGCGCTCGGAGTGCCGCGCGCGGGACTCGCTCTCCGTGCGGGCGATCTCGGCGACGGCCTCGCGGCTGATGTCGATGAAGGCGATCACCACGTGGGTGATCTCGCCCGCGCCGTCGAAGACCGGGCGCGCCGTGGCGCGGATGTACACCCTGCGGCCGTCGGGCCGGTGGATCACGATGTCGTCGACGATGACCTCTCGGCGCGCTGTGAGGGCGCGCACGAAGGGCATCCGGTCCTCGGGGTAGAGGTCGCCGTTGCGGTCGTGGATGCCATACGGGGCGGCGTATTCGCCCGAGGCGACGTCGTCGCGTCCGCCCACCCCGAGGATGTCCTCGAAGGTCTTGTTGGCGTAGACGAACTCGCCCCCCGGAGCGCGCGCCACCCAGACCCCGCAGGGGAGCTCGGCCGCGACCGTACGGATGATCTCGTCGTTGCTCGGAGAAGAATGTCCCATGGGGTGGCTCGACCGTACCGCGGAGGGCCGCGGGTCTGACGTACGCTCCCTCTGTCCGAGCCAGATGTATGCCGCGCGACAGGCGGGAATGTGCGGGCCCTTGCGAACACGGTGTCACCGCCCGACGGTGGTCGACGTGAGCGACTCCCTGCGGATCACCGAACCCGCACCTGCGCCGCCCGTCATCCTGGTCGTCGAAGACGACCCTGACTTCCGACTCCAGCTGGCCGAGGCGTTGCGCCGCGAGGGCTTCGCCGTGCGCACCGCGGCCAGCGCCGAGGAGGCGATCGTGGCGCTGGGCATGGAGAATCCCCCGGCCCTGATCACCCTCGACCTGGGTCTGGCCCCGGATGAGCGGAAAGGAGTTTCTCCAGCTCAAGGACCAGTACTACCGCTGGGCGCGGATCCCGGTCGTCGTGGTCTCGGGGCAGGTGCAGCAATCCGGCCCCATCGCGGCGCGAGTGACGGTGAACAAGCCGGTGGACTGGGAGACCCTCCTCGACGCCATCCACCTCCACTGCCCGATCGTCGGGCGTGGCGAGCACGGCCCGCTCACGAGCTGACCGTAGACGGCGAGCGCGCGGAGGAGGGGTTCGCTCCAGAGGCCGGTCCACGGGGTGGTCATCGCGGGTCGCGAGGATAGGCGCGCGGCGTCTCAGGTCAGCGGCTGCTGGCGAGGTCCCGGACGCCACCCCGTTGATGCCCGTCCCCCTCCACAGTCACGTCGTGGCAGGCACCTCGCGAACGGCACGCGAAGCGCGTCCTTGCGCACATCGCGGTCCTGTCCCACGAAAGGACCAGCGTCACCTCCTGGGGGGTGGTGTCGCCGCGACAGCAGGAGGGAGGATCTCATGCGAGTTCAAGACCTGTGGCTCGGCATCATTGCCATCGCATCGCTGAGCGCGTGCCTGGGTGAAGACCCCTCGCAGCGTAGCGACGAGGTCGCCGCCGCGCCGCCGCGCATGGTGGCTCCGCTCGCGGGCGCCACGCTCACCTCGCGGCGCCCGGTGCTTCGGTGGGGCCGCGCGCTCGCCGGCCTGCGCGTCGAAATCTGCGCCGATCGCGCCTGTGCGCAGGTCGAGCAGTCGCTCGTGGGCTACGGCCGCAGCGCGCGGCCGACGGGTGAGCTGGCGACGGGCGTTCACTTCTGGCGCCTCGTGGCGGGAGCCCGCGCGACGACCGCGTGGAGCTTCGTGGTGCCTGCGCGCGACACGACGCTCAGCAACACCACGGGCTACGTGCCCGACTACGACGGCGACGGCATCCCCGACCTCGCGGTCAGCGCGCCAGGTACCTTCCGCGACCCGCGCGGCACCGCCCCTCGGGGCTTTCTGCACGTGTTCTACGGGCGCCGCCCGCTGTCCTCGGGCACCGTCATCACCACGCCCGACGCCACCTTCGGTGACGAGCTCCCCGACGGAGGCAACGCCATCGGGCTGCGCACCGCGGCCAACCTCGGCGACGTGAACGGCGACGGCTATGGCGACCTCGCGGTGAGCGCCGACGACTCGATCTTCGTCTACCACGGAGGACCCGACGGCCTCACGACCTACGCCTCGCGCCTTGCCGCGAACGAGTACGCGCGCGGGGCGGGCGACGTGAACGCTGACGGGTACGCCGACGCGATCGTCGGACGCTCGCTCTACCTCGGGAGCGTCGACGGCCTCTCGGCGTCGCCCCTGTACACGTGGGTCTCGGGCGGCGATCCGGTCGCGCTCGGCGACGTGAACGGCGACGGCTTCGCCGACGTGGGGGTGTTCGACGGCGGGCGGCCGGTGGCGAGCCTCGGCGCGCCGGCGGGCCTCAGCGGGCGCACGCGCACCGTGTGGCTCGCCCGTGGATTCGTGCTGCGCGCGTTCGTGAACGCGGGCGACCTCAACGCGGACGGCGTCTCGGACCTCGCGTGCGAGGGCTCCACGCCCGACGGGGCCGCCGCGGTGTTCGTGTACCTCGGCACCCCGAGCGGATACCGCAGGACGGCGGACACCACGCTCGCGCCGACGACGGACCGCACGCTCCCCTTCGGCGCCGTGATGTCGTCGGCGGGCGACGTGAACGGCGACGGCTTCGACGACCTGATGGTGCGCGGCGACCGCATCCCCACCAACGACGTGTTCGTGTCGGTGTACCTCGGCGGCATCGGCGGCGTCGCGACCTCGCCCGCGACGGTGCTCGCCGGTCGTCGCGAGGTGCGCTACGGGTCGGCGCTCTCGCGCCTCGGCGACCTCGACGGCGATCGACACGACGACGCCGTGGTCACGCGCGCGGCGGTCTCCGACTTCGTCGGCGGCCAGGCGCTCGTACACTTCGGAACCGCGACCGCCGTCGAGACGAGCCCGTCGGTCGCGTACGTCCTGGGCTCTTCACGCGACATGTTCGCGCAGCAGCTCGCGGGCTGGAACTGATCACCGAGCGCCCGGAGCATCGGTGTCTTGGAGGTGCCCCCGATCGACTGCGTGTCGCTGCGCGTGGGGTTAGAGTCGCGCGCATCGACATGACGAGCCAGCGAGGGGTCACGTGTTCACGGTGCGGGGCGAGCACCCCGATGCCCGACGACCTGCGCACGCCGACTACGCGGGGGCGGCCGTCGTGGTGGCGCTGATCTTCGTGGGCTTCGTCGTCGCCAACCTCGTCGCCACGCGGCGCTGACCACTCGCGCCCCGATGCGCTACCGGATGTAGCCCCGGTGCCAGGGCGCGGAGGGCTGCGGGGTCCACGCGAGCTCGACGCAGGGGCCGTCGACGTGGAGCTGGTCGGGCGGGCCGAGGCGCGGCGGAGTCTCTGCGATGGGGGCGCCGTCGCGGGTGATCGTCGCGCTGCCGTCGGGCCGAGGGAGCGCGAGGACGAAGGCGCCGTCGGGCGAGCAGCCCACCCGAACCAGCGCGCCGGGGTCCAGCGCGGCGCGGTCGAGGCCGGCCAGCAGGTCGAGGGCCTCGCTCGCGCCCGTCGCGGGGTCCCAGAGGAAGGCGTGCGCGGCGCGGGCCGAGGCCACCCAGGCGACGAAGCGCCCGTCGTCGAGGTCGAGGCCGTTGGCGCAGGCGCCCGGCGCGAGGAGCAGGTCGGTGTCGTCGGGGCGCCAGGTGATCACCCGCCCGTCGCGGTGCACCCGCCTCCGCGCGAAGGGCATCGCGCGGTAGGGCGGCGGGCCGGTGGCGACGCCGAGGTAGCCCGTGAGCGTGTCGGGGGAGCGCCAGTCCAGGGTCCAGCCCTCCAGCGGCGCGGCCCAGCGGGCGAGGGTGTCCTCGGGGGCCTGGAGGTCGAAGGTGAAGGCGTGGGTCCAGGAGGCCTCGTCGAGGTCGCCGACCGACCACCGCCGCGGCTGCCGGGCGGGGGTCTCGAAGGACAGCGCGACGCGGTCGCCGTCGGGCGAGAGGACCCCCCAGGGGACGAGCTCCCCGGCGCCGGTCGGGAGCCGCGCGAGCTCGTCGACGAAGGTCGAGAGCGCCTCGGCGAAGCGCTCTCCCTCGACGGCCGCGACGCGCCGCCCGGAGCGCAGGTCGACCGCATGGCAGAGGGTGGCGCCCGAGACGCAGCGCACGCGGCCGCCGTCGTCCACCCGCAGCACCGCCTCGCCCCAGAGGAGCAGGGTCTCCGGGGTGTGGCCGGCGAGGGCCCACGCGCCGGGGAGAGGAAGCTCCGTGACGCAGCCGCCGTCGGGGAGCGCGAACGCGCGCAGCGTGCCGGAGGCGTCGAGCGCCACGAGGGTGTCCTCGTCGGGCATCACCTCGCACCGTCCGCCCGAGGGCAGCGGGATCCAGGTCACGACGCGGGCCTCGTCGAGGTCGATCACCCACGCGCCGTCGTCGACGGCGAGCGCGCAGCGCCGCCCGGCGGGCGAGCGGGTCACCCGGTCGGTGGGCGCGAACTGGCGCACCAGGGTGATCGCGCCCTCGCGGGTGACCATGGGCTCGATGCGGACCATCTGCAGGAGGCTACACTCCCCCCGCGCCGCGGCGGCCCTACCAGACCGGCCGAGAGGTGGCGTCCGGGACCTCCGCGACCCACCGCTGACCGGACCGCGCGTTCCGCTCGCCGTACCCCATCGCCGTCACCAGTCGCGTCACGGCCATCGCCGCGCCTCGTCCGGGGCGCGCACGTTCTCGAACACCTGGTCGCGCAGGTCGGCGACGAGCTTCACGCGCGGCGGATCCGCCGCGCTCGGAGGTAGGCGCGCCCTCGGCGCCCTTCGACGCCAGGGCCCATCCCTGGCTCGCCGCGGTGGTCTCCCCGGCGTGGTGCTGCTGGCGATACTCGCCGAGGTGACTCACCACGAAGGACGCGGGAATGCCGACGCCGTCGTTCAGCTCCTTGAGCGCGCAGTGGTAGTTCAAGATCAGCGTACGGTTGTCTTCAAAGAACCCGCCGCCGCCGTAGGTGCTGCCCTCGGGCCACAGCGCTCGGCGTAGATCCGGCCGGAGAGCCATTGCCCGGGGGTCACCGCGTCGGTCGCGAGGTCCCATCGGAGCATGCGCACCTGCTTGGAGGGGCCGCGGCGAAAGACGACCGCCGTCCGCGCATCGCGCGCGACGAGTCCGAAGAGCCGACAGGCGCGGTCGGTGCGGGCCGGGCCACGAACCCCGGCCGACTCCGATGACGCCGTCACGGACGCGGGATCTGGGGACGTGACATGCGTGTCGATCTCGCGCGTCGAGGACAATGGTCGCCGGTTCGTCACGATACTCCGGGCCGCCGCTCGACGCGGCTTTCGCCCGGTCGCCCGGCCCATGAATGCGCCAGGCAACCGGTAGGGAGCCCGAAACAAACACGCTCTTCAGTGCTGGTGCTCGGGCGGGGCGAACAGGATCAGCTCGACGCGCTCGGAGCCATCGACGTACCCGTCGTGCCCGGCGGGGATCTCGAAGAAGTCTCCGGGGCCGATGTGCGTCTCGACGCCGGACGCGACCATGCGCACCACGAGCCGGCCGCGGACGCAGTAGCCGGTGTGGCTCGTCGGGCACGAGTCGGGGTTGCCGATGAGGGGCTTCTCGTCGACCTCCCAGCGCCAGCCGGGCTCGAAGACCGCGCGCATGCCGGCGGTGCCGTCGTGCATCTTGAGGATGTTGATCTGGCCGTGTTCCTTCATGTCGAGCTGCTGGTCAGGCTGCTCGAAGCGTCGCTTCTCGATCGCTGCCATCATGGGGCGCCACCTTTCGCGTCGGGACCCCACCCGGGAAGGCTGGCACGGGGCCGAACGAAGGCTCGAACCCGGGACGCCCCCTCAGGGCCCCGACCGTAAGGGGGGTAGCGTCAGGGAGAATTTTGGGATGGGAGTCCTGGGCCGTCAACCGCTCGGCGCGCCCCCAATGAACGCCTACGTCGCAGGCGCCACGCGCCAGATCACCTGGGCGCTGTCGTCCATCACCAGCACCGCCCCATCTCCCATCTCCAGCAGGCCCGAGGGTCGTCCCCACGCCTGACCCCCTGGCGAGAGGAACCCGCTCATCCACTCGCTGACCTCCCCCGTGGGGCGGCCCTCGCGGAAGCGCACCCGGACGACGGTGTAGCCCACTCGCACCGAGCGGTTCCACGAGCCATGCAGGCTCACCAGCGCGTCGCCCCGGGGTACGCCCACCGCCCCCCGCACCGGGAACATCATCGCCACCGGCGCCACGTGCGCGCCCAGCGACAGGTCGGGCACCACCGCGCGCGCCACGAGGTCGGGCCGCTCTCCCGCTCTCCGCGGGTCCTCGTGACGGCCCCAGTACGCGAAGGGCCATCCGTAGAAGGCCCCGTCGCGCACCTCGGTGAGGAAGTCGGGGACGAGGTCGTCGCCGAGCTCGTCGCGCTCGTTGACCACCGTGAAGAGCGCCCCCGTGTCGGGGTGCACCGCGAGCCCCACGGGGTTGCGCAGCCCGCTGGCCATGGGGTGGGCGCCTGATCCGTCGGCGGCAGCGACGAGGACGGCCGCGCGCCGCGGGTCGGGCTCGACCTCGACGTTGGTCTCGCTGCCGACGCCCACGAAGACCCGCAACCCGTCGGCGCTCAGGGCCACGCTGCGGGTCCAGTGCTGGCGATAGCCCCGACCGGGCAGGGCGATGAGCTCCACCGGAGCGCCCGTGGGCAGGTGCTGCCCCGCCGCGACGCGGAAGCGCACCAGGCGGTCGGTGCAGCCCACGTAGAGCCACCCGTCGGGGTGAAACGCGATCCCGAAGGGCAGCTCCAGCCCCCTCGCGAAGACCTCCCGACGCCCATCGGCGGCGCCGTCGTGGTCGTCGTCGCGCAGCACCGTCACCCTCCCGGCGCCCGCCTCGCTGACGAAGACCGATCCGTCGGGGCCGAGGGCCATTGAGCGCCCGTTCTGGAAGCCCTCCGCCCAGCGGGTGACGCGCAGCCCTCCGGCGACGCGGGGGGCGGTCCCTGGGGGGCGCTCGACCTCCTCGGCGGGGTTGCGCGCGGAGGGCGTGTGGAAGGGCGGCGGCAGCGTCACCTCCCCGGCGGTGGACGGGGCGCGGACGGCGGGGTGGTCGACGAGCGACGCCCTCGGCGCCGCGCGGGGCGAGCGGGAGCAGGCGAGCGGGATCAACCCGAGGACAAGGAGTGTGGCGCGCATGGCAGCGTGCGAAAGGGTAACAGCCCACGGTGGGTGAAGAAGGGCCGCCGACGGGGGCTCACGAGAAGAGCTCGGCCTGCTGGATGGCCGCGACGCCGGGGTGCTGGAGCTGGGCCTCCGTGGTGATGGCGTAGAAGCGCTCTCGCAGCTTGTCGGAGCGGCCGACGACGGCCACGGCGTGCTCATGGCAGACCTCCTCGGCGACGACCGAGGGGGCGGGGAAGACCCCCACGCCGGCGCGTCCGAAGGAGGCCATGGTGGCGCCGTCGTCGAACTCGGCCACCACCACGGGGTGGATGCGCAGCGACTCGAACCAGAGGTTGAGCGAGCGGCGCATCGCGGTGTGCTCGGTGGGCAGCAGCATCGGCGCGCCGTCGAGCGAGCGGGGGAAGCCCCGGCGGTAGCGCTCGGCCAGCGCCTCGGTGGCGAAGAAGGTGACGCCCGACTCGCCGAGCAGGTGGTGGTAGCCGCGGAGCTGCATCGCCGTGCCCATGGGGCTGTCGCTGAGCACCACGTCGAAGCGCCGCGCCGCGAGGTCTTCGAGCAGCCGCTCTCCCTTGTCTTCACGGCAGATCAGCCTCACCGGCTGAGGGAGGCGCAGCGCCGGGGCGAGCAGCCGGTAGACCACCGACTTGGGGAGCGCGTCGACGATGCCCACGGAGAGCCGCAGCGCCCGCTCGGCGGGCTGGTGCTCGACGGCGTCGACGAGCGCCTGGCCGAGGGAGAAGATCTCCTTGGCGTAGCTGTAGACGACGTGCCCGGCGGCGGTGAGGGTGAGGCTGCGACCGGAGCGCTCGAGGAGCTTGCGGTCGAGAGAGCGCTCGAGCTCCTTGAGCTGGAGGCTGATCGTGGGCTGCGAGACGCGCAGCTCGGCGGCGGCGGCCACGATGCTGCCCTTGCGGGCCACGACCCAGAAGTAATGGAGGTGGTGGTAGTTGAGGTTCATCGGGGGCGTCCCATAGGGAAAACCTATGGGTGTCGTAGAAACTTTGTCATGGTCTAAGTGCCTGGGGTGCCCATGATTGCCTTTGAAACGGAGGCCACGGACCATGAACCTGGATACGAGGACGATCGGTTTCGCGCTGACGGAGGCGCTCGAGCAGCGGGTGGGTGATCATGTGGAGATGGCGCTGGCGCCGGTAGCCGGCAGCGTCACCCGGGTGCAGGTCTGGCTGAGCGACGTGAACGGCGATCGGGGCGGCATCGACAAGCGCTGCCGCGTGGTGGCGACGCTGGGGCATCACCGCTCGGCGGTGGCCGAGGCGACCACGGACGACCTCTACACCGCCATCGACGAGGCCACCCGGAAGGTGGGTCGCGCGGCGCAGCGGCTGTCGACCCGGCGCCTGGCGCACGAGCGCAAGGACGCGCAGCGGCCCGGGGCCCTCGTGAGGCCGTAGCAGCGGCTCGCCGCGGCTTGATGCAGACGGCTCGTACTGCTGTCCGCCTGGGGTACGGCGTGCGGCCTCTGCATCGTCGTGCAGCGCCTGACCCCAGGCCGCGAGAGATGTGTAGAAGCGATAGGGTTGAAGACCCTGATCCTTTCCGGAATGTTCACCACGGCTCACGCAAGGCGGAAGCGACGAGCGCGACCGACCACGTCGGCCCAACGCGCCTCACCGTCGCGAAGCGACGGGGCGACCGCGGCGCCAGCTCAATGCGCCCGCGATGGTCGGGCGGTAACGGGCGCTCGGCCGTGCGAGCATCGCCGCGTGAAGGACCCCCTCGCGCTTCGATGGGCCGCGCTCGGCCTGGGCCTGCTGGTTCAGTGCTCGTCGACGGCCGCGCCCTCCACGCCGCTCGACGGCGGTGCGGTTGGCCTCGACGGATCGGCCCCGGACGTCTCGGCCGCCGACGCCGCCGATGACGCCGACGCCACCGCCGCCGACGCCGCCGCCGCCGCCGCCGACGCCCCGACCTCCCAGACCTGCGAGAATCCGCTGCCGCTCGCGGAGCGTTGGGTGGTGCCCGATCTCGCCAGCGCCTCGGCCCCGCGCTGCGAGCTCGGAGGAACCGAGTCCGCCTACGCCTGGGCGTCGATCGAGGTGCCTGCCCGCGCCGTGCTGGTGCTGCGTAGCTCGCAGCCTTCGCGCGGCCCCGATCAGGTCTCGCTCTTCAGCGACTGCGCGGCCACCGCGTGCCTGCCGACGGTGAGCACGACGACCGACGGCTTTGTCGTGCGCCGCTTCTTCAACGACGCCGCGACCCCCCGCACGGTGCGCATCGCGGCGCGCCGCGGCGTGATCGTCTTCACCACCATCGAGCGCACGCCGCCCAACCTCCGCTGCGACGACGCGAGGCTCATCGAGCGCGAGGGGCCGGTGGTGGAAGACGGACCCTTCCCCGCGATCGACCCGGCGCCCGCGTGCCCGGAGGTCTATGCGCCCACCGGCCCGGTGCGCTGGTACCGCGTCGCGATCGGCCACCTCCCGGGCAACACCCTGGTCGTCAACGCCCCGCCCGACATCGACGTCCGCCTGGTCACGGCGTGCGACGCGCCCTCCTGCGCCGCGGCGCCGTACCTCCAGGTCTACAACGCGACCCGCACGCTGCTGCGCTGGCCGGTCGCCCGCGACGCGACGGCGCCCCTCTATCTCGCCGTGCAACGCCGCCCGATCAATCCGGTGTCGTCGGCGCCCATCACCTTCGAGGTCACCGTCGGGTCCGGCATCGCCGGCCGGCTCTGCGCCGACGCCCTCCAGGTCGACCGCAGCCTCGACCTCCGCGACTTCGAGACACGCTCCGGCGCCGAGCGGGTCGCCGTCTGCAACGACGCCTTCGGGCGCACGACCCGGATGCGCTGGTTCGACGTCTGGCTGCAACCCGGGCAGTCGCTCATCGCCCACTCCTTCGAGCTGAGCAGCACCGCGCGGACGGCGTGGCAGCTCTACGACGACTGCGCCGACCGCCGCTGCGGCGTCTTCGCGTCGCCCACCTCCTTCGGAACGACGCTCGAATACGCCAACACCACCGCCGAGGTGAGGGGGGTCAAGCTCGCCCTGGGCAACCTCGCGCCCGAGTACGTCGACGCGCTGCGGGTGCGAGTGCGGACGTTCACGCCCGCCGCCAACCGTACCTGCGCCACCGCCCGCCGCGTCGCCCCCAACGCCGTGTTGCTGCGCGAGGACCTCACCACCGGCGGCGAGGGTCCGCCCCCCTGCGCCGTCGGCGGACCGCGCCGCGCGCTCTGGTACATCACGACGGTGCCTCCGGGCCACGAGCTCGCGCCGCGGCTGTTCAACAGCACCGAGCCCGAGGCGCGGGTCGACGTGCCCAACGCCTGCCCCTCGGGGACCTGCACGGCGACCTTCGCCAACCGCACCGCCGTCCCGATCGAAGTGACGTACGCCGTGAGCCAGGAGTCGCGCTTCGGCTTCTTCGCTACCTACGACCTCGACGCGCGCAGCATCCCGCTGTCCGAGTGAGGGCCGCGCCCCTACAGCCGGGCGGCAGCATCAGCAGCGCCGTAGCGCCCGCTCATCCACCTCACTCTTCGCGGCCATCGGTGCCGCGCCGATCGTCACCGCGGCGGCAGGTACCAGATCGGCGAGGTCCACGCGCGCTCCTGCACCGTGTCGGGCAGCGAGCCGTCGCAGCAGGCCACCAGCGGTGACCCCTGCGGCACCCCGGCGCAGTCGACGCGCAGCTCGTTGCAGAGCCGTCGGCTCCAGCGGCACGTCGGGTCTTCCAGCACCCTCGCGTACCAGAACGCCGCCGCCGCCGGATCGAAGTCCGGATCCCTCCACACGCCGCAGCGCGCCGCCGCGCCCGGGGTCCCTCTCGTGGCGCAGGTCGCCGGGTCGACGGTGGCCCCGGTGGCCTCGCCGTCCACGCGGTAGACCCGCTCGTGGGTGCCGCTCGCGTCGGCCCATCCCTTCACGATCTCGATGCGCTGCAGCGGCGACCCCATGGCGTCTCGCAGCGCGCTCACCACGAAGGCAGGCGCCCCTGCTCCCCCCGTCCTCGCCGGCAGGTCGGAGCCCATCGGAACCCCCAGCGCATAGCCCTGCTCCGCCAGGTCTCTCGCGTCGCAGAGGCCCTCCGGCAGCGACCACCCGCCGAAGAAGCGCACCACCACGCGCGTGCCGCTGGTGGCGTAGGCCTCTCGCCGGCGCATCGCCCCGAAGAGGGAGTCCCGGGTGTTCTCCTCGGCCCAGAGCACCGCGAGCCCTCCGGGGCTGTTGAGCCGGATGGTGATGGGCCGCCCCATACCCTCCGGGGTAAGCCTTCCCTCGGCGGTGTCGTCGCCTCGCGCGGCGTGGCCGGGCCACGAGGCCTCCTCCACCAGGCCCGGCGTGGCGTTGTGGGTGTCGGTGCTCGCGATGAACCCGAGGTGGAAGGGATCGGCCCCGATGCGCAGGTACTCCGCGAGCCCCCGGCGCAGGGCGGGGCGAACGAAGTCCGCGGGTTCGATGCAGGCTCCGGCGAGCCCGAGGCCTCCCGCCACGGAGCAGAGCGGGGTGCACCCGACCGGGTCGCCGGGGGCCACGCAGGGGACGCCCGTGAGCTGCTCGAAGCGGCAGGCCTCGTCCTCGCTGGCGAGCAGGCTCGCGGCGCCGGGGATGCACTCCGACGAGCCCTTGTGCTGATAGATCTCGACCAGGGGTTCGAGCCGGGCGCGCCGGGCCGCGAAGGCGGCGTCGTAGGGGCGGCCGTCCTCGGTGGTGAGCGCGAACATCAGCCCCGCGGACTGGTTGCTGTTGTGAGGGATGGCGAGCGCGTCGCAGGGCGTCCCGGTGGCGAGGCAGTCGCGGTCGAGGGCGCGCCAGAGCTGGTCGGGCGTCGGGGCCTCGATGTAGCTGGTGGGCGACCGGGGGACGCTGGCGTTGCGGAAGATGATGTTGCGGTGGAGGTTGTTGGCGCCGGGTGAGCCGGTCCACTCGTAGCCGACGAAGCTGGTGAAGCGGCACTCGTCGCTGCGGTCGTAGGCCTGCTCGGCGGCCTGCTGGGTCTCCTCCCAGACGGTGCGCAGCCTCGCGGCGCAGAGCTCGGCGTTCTCGTTGCGGCAGATGGCCGGGCGCGCGGGCATGCGGGACGAGAGGGGCAGCGCGTAGTCGGTGGCGGCCACGAGGCGGGTCTCTCGCTGCTCGCGGCAGGTGCGGGTGTCGTAGAGGGCCGAGCCGGGGGTGGTGCAGAGGTCGGTCTCCGCGAGAAACTCCGAGTGGTCGGTGACCGCGGTGAAGTCGAGCGGGCGGGTGAGGCGCGCGGTGCGGGTGGCGCGGCCCTCGGCGTCGTAGGGAGCGAGGCCCACGCTCTCTCCGCGGGCGAAGCGGTAGGCGTCCGAGGGGCGGGCGCGGGTGCCCCAGCTCGCGGCGTCGAAGGAGAGCCCGGTGTGCACGTGCAGGTCGCCGAAGAAGGGCTCCCGCAGCGGGTTGCGACGCCTGCACGCGACGTGGGTGTCGGGGCGCACCACCACCCTCGGGACATCCCCGCTCGCGACATCGGCCGCGCCCGCGTCGGTCACCGATGGGGTGCTCGACCCGCACGCGGCGAGCGCGACCGACACGGAGAGCGCGATCCACTTGTCGGACACGGCCGGGCCACCATAGCGTGCGCGCCGGTGCAGGAGCGAAGGGAAACCGCGGCGATCCGGGTGTGGAGGGCTCACCCGCTGGTGCGCTTCGCGGTGCTGGGCGCGGCGCTCTTCGCGCTCGACCGATGGCGCACCGCGACCCGCGCGCCCGCCGCGAGCGGCCGGGACATCGTCCTGTCGAGGGACTTCGTCGCCGGGCTGCGCGCGGGCCTGTGGAGGGAGCGGGGCAGGGAGCCCGGGGAGGCGGAGTTCGAGGCCAGGCTGGCGGAGCACGTGCGCGACGAGGTGCTCTACCGCAGCGCCCTGGCGCGAGGGCTCGACCGCGGCGACGGGATCATCCGCCGCCGGCTGGTGCAGAAGGAGACCTACCTGCTCGAAGCGGAGGCCGAGCCGGGGGCGCCCTCCGAGGCGGCGCTGCGGTCCTGGTACGAGGCCCACCGTGAGCGCTACCGCACCAGCGCGCGCGTCGACCTGGAGCACCGCTTCTTCTCGGTCGACCGACGCGGTGCCCGCGCCTCCGCCGACGCCTCGCGGTCGCTGTCGAGCGGCGCTCCGGGGGACCCCTTCCTGCGGGGAGAGCGCTTCGAGGACGTGACGACCGCAGAGCTCGCGGGGGTCTTCGGCGAGGCCTTCGCGGCGGCGGTGGAGGCGCTGCCCGTGGGGCCGTGGAGCGGTCCGATCGAGAGCGCGCTGGGGCAGCACCTGGTGCGGGTGACGTCGAGGCGCGAGGGGGCCGTGGCGCCCTTCGAGGAGGCGCGAGAGTCGGTGGCGAGAGCGTGGCGAGAGGCCGAGCGGACGCGCCGTGTGGAGGCCGCGACGAGGGCGCTGCTGGGCGGGTACAGGGTGGTGCGGGAGTGAGGCGGGCCGCCCTCCTCTTCCTCCTGCTCACGCTGCTGCCTTCGATGGCGCTGGGGCACCCGCTGGCGCTCGGGCTCATCGAGCTCACCGAGCGGGGCGACGGCCGCGTCTCCGTCTCCCTCCGCGTCTCCGGGACCGAGCAGCAGGGCCACTCCGTCACGCTTGCTCCGCCCGCCGGGTGCGCCCTCTCCGCGCCGATGGTCGAGCGCCTGGGGAGCGACGCCTCGGAGGCCGCCGGGGAGTGGCGCTGCCCTCGCGGGCTGCGCGGCGCGGCGATGACGGCGCGCGGCCTGGAGGGCTCGGAGGTGCAGCTCATCGTGAGGGCGCGCCTCTCGGACGGGACGCTCGCCGAGGCCAGGCTCGACGACCACCAGCGGCGCTTCGTGGTCGCGCCGAGGGCGAGGACCTCGGCGGTGGCGTGGTCGTACCTGCGCATGGGCGCGGCGCACATCGCCGAGGGCCTCGACCACCTGGCCTTCGTGGCCTGCCTGGCGCTCTGGATCTCCTCCCCCCGAGGCATCCTGCTGGCCGTGACGGGCTTCACCGTGGGGCACTCCGTGACGCTGGCGCTGGCGGCGACGGAGGCGGTGCGCGTCCCGTCGAGGCCGGTGGAGGCCTGCGTGGCGCTGAGCGTGCTGCTGCTGGCGCTGGAGGTGGCGCGCGGTCGCCCTGCGCCGAAGGGCGCCTGGTGGATGGCCGCGGGCTTCGGCCTCTTGCACGGGCTCGGCTTCGCGAGCGCGCTGCGGGACATCGGCCTGCCGGGCGGGGCGACGGCGGCGGCGCTGGTGTCCTTCAACGCGGGCGTGGAGCTGGGGCAGGTGGCCTTCGTGGCGCTCTCGCTCGGGGCGGCGTGGGCGCTGCGTCGCGCGGGGGCAGACACCTCGAGGGCGCGCCGCTGGATCGCCGACCTCGCGGGGGCGTGGGCGGTGATGCTGCTGCTCCAGCGGGTGTGATCAGAGCGCGGGGGCGACGAGCACCGCGGTGTCGCCTCGGATGTGGTCGAGCGCGTAGCCCGTGGACCAGAGCTCGATCATCGTGGCGGTGGGGTCGGGCAGCTCGCGGTACGGCGTGCCGTCGGGGCGCTGGAGGTCTCGCGCGGCGGCCTCCCTCCAGAGCACGCACGCGGCGACGTCGTCGGCCACCCGCAGGGCGTAGGCCTTCCCGGTGACGTCGAGCACCGCCCGCACCTCGCGCACGCTGAGGAAGTCCGTCGAGCGCGCGTCGAGCACGCGCATCAGCTCCTGGAGGATCTTCGTCATGCGATACCGATCGAGGTAATGCTGGAACCACCGCTCGGCGGCGACGACCTTCCACGCCACGCGGGTGGCCGCGACGCGCGTCTCCGAGGGCGCCTCCCACGCCGCGCTCTGCGCCGCGAAGGTGAGCGCCAGCGATCCCGCCTGGGCGATGCCCCGAGGGTCGCACGCGAGCACCACCGCGGCGTCGATGGACTCCGGCAGCGCGGGCTCGTGGCCCCCGGTGCTCTCCTCGCGGAAGGGCTGCCAGCGGGGCTCGTCGACGGGGGCGGCGAGCTCCCGGAAGGCGCCTCGGGCCTCGCGCTCCGGGCCCGGGACGAGCCCCCGGGCGATGAGCGCCTCCCAGGCCTCGCCAACGTCCGTCATGCCGATGACCACGGTGCGCGCCTCGGGCAGCCGGGGCCGCCCGGGGAGCAGCACGCGGCGGGCGAAGTCGGTCCACTCGTGGGTCATGGGCGCCGACGGAGTGTAGCGACGCCTGCGCGACGGGCACCACGACCCGTCGGCGCTAGAACCGCCCCGCCCCCACGATGCCGCCCCCGCCGGGCCACGGCTCCACCCGCAGGCTCGTCACCGCCGCCCTCGACGGCGCGCCCTCCCCTCGGGCCATCATCACCAGCGCGGTCACGCCGGCGCCCAGCGCGCCCAGCGCCATCACGTCCGTCGCCACCGCCAGCGAGCGCCCTCGCGTGGCGAGCCCGTCGACGTCCCCGTCCGTCTGCGTCCTCGTCCGGAACTCATCGTGCGTCTCGACCGCCAGCACCCCGGTGATCGTCGCCCCGAGCGCCAGCGCCCCGCCCGTGACGCCCCACACCCAGGCCCTCGTGAACCACGGCTGCGGCGTCGCCCTCATCGCCCTCGGCGTCACCGTGGTCGCCGCCGCCGGGAGCACCGCCGCCGCGGTCACCGCCGGCGCGGCCGCCGCCGCCGGGGGCAGCTCGGGCAGCACCAGCCGCAGCGAGGGCGAGTCGCCCGACGCCACGGTCACCTCCACCCGCTGCGTCACCCGACCCGGCGAGCTCGCCTCGATCACGTGCCTCCCGGGCCCCACGCTCAGCACGTCGCCGCTCGCGATGCGCCCGTCGAGGGTCACCGCCGCCGTCGGGGGATCGCACTCCACGCGCACCCTCGCCATCAGCGGCAGCAGCTCCCGCAGCGCGCGCTCCGCCTCGGTCCTCTGCCGCGACCGCTGCCCCTCCGTCGCCGCCAGGAACCTCCTCAGCGCATCGATCGCCTCGGGGTACTCGTGCAGCGCCTGGTGCGTCGCGCCGAGGTTGAAGAGCAGCGACGGCCGCGAGGAGAGCGCGTAGGCCCGCTCGAACTCCACCAGCGCCGCCCGGAGGTCCCCCGCCTCGAAGAGCCCGACGGCCCGCTCGAAGTGCACCCGCGCCTCCTCCATCGGGTCGGTCTGCGCCTCCGCGGTGCGCGCCACGCCGTGCAGCCCCACGGCCAGCGCGACGATCGCCCACCCTCGAAGCCCGCAGCCCATCCCCTAGAATTCTCGCGAGATGTGGAGCGCCCCCCGACCGGCCGGGGCGCGCGGCGAGCGTGGCGAGGGGGCGTCGAAGGAGGGCGCCCGGGTCGATGGGGCGTGCGATCGATGGTGACGACGGCCGTGGCGCCGGGGGTGGAGCGCGGCGAGCGCAGTCTCCTGCTCCGCAGCGGGCGCAGGCGCAGGCGCAAGAGCAGGGGGAGCGGGCGCAGGGGGCTCGGGGGGCGCGGGCTCGGGAGGCGCGGGTGCGGCGGGCAGGGTGGCCGTCATGGCCGCGGCGACGACGGGCTCCGGTCGCGGTGCCCGGGACGACGAGCCGACGCGGGTGCCGGCGACCACCACCAGCCCGAGCACCACGAAGGAGAGCAGCAGCGACAGCACCGTGATCTGTCGGCCGGAGACCCGGGCGCCGTCGAGGGTGGCGGCGGTGCGGCGCAGCGCGCGCCGCGGCGAGGTGGAGTTGGCGTCGAGCGACTCCTGCACCGGGAGGTCGTCGCAGACGGCGATGCGCTCGGCGCCGAAGGGCCGCAGCGCGTCGAGGAATTCCCTCGCCGACTGGAAGCGCTCCTCGCGCTCTCTCCGCAGGGCCCGCAGCACCACGACGTCGATGGCGCGCGGCACCCCCGGGGCGATGCTGCTCGGCAGCGGCGGCGCCTCCGACCCCCGCACGATCTCCAGGAACAGCTCCCCCTGGCTCGCCCCCTCGTAGGGGAAGCCCCCGGTGAGCATCTCGAAGAGCATCACCCCCACGGCGAACAGGTCGGCCCGGTGGTCGATGTCCCGCCGGCCCATCCACTGCTCCGGGGCCATGTACGCCGGGGTCCCCACGGGCAGGCCCTCCTGCGTGGTCTCGAAGAGCGTGCCTGCCTCGTGGCGAAACTTCGACACCCCGAAGTCCAGCAGCTTCACCGTGGTCGTGCCGCCGTACTCCGCGAGGAAGACGTTCTCCGGCTTCAGGTCGCGGTGCACGATGCCCTTGGCGTGCGCCGACGCGAGCGCCGAGAGGATGCTCCCGATCACCCCGCAGACCTCCCTCGTGGTGATCGCCGTCGCCCTCGCGAGGCGCTCGGCGAGCGTCTCCCCGCGCAGCAGCTCCATCACCATGTACGGCTCGGAGCGGTGCACCCCGGTGTCGATCACCTCGACGATGTTCGGGTGCCCGATGGCCGCCGCGGCCCTCGCCTCTCGGGCGAAGCGCTTCACCGCCTCGGGCTGCCGCGCGTAGTGGGCGTGCAGCATCTTGATCGCGAGGCGCTTGCCGACGCCGAGGTGCTCGACCTCGTAGACGGCGCCCATGCCGCCCTCCCCGAGGAGGCGTATCACCCGGTAGCGCGCGTCGATCTCCGTGCCTGGGTCGATCACTCCGGCGCCTCCTCAGTTACACCGGGCGCGGCAGGCGCCCTGGCAGCAGTTGGGGGTCGATCCGCTGCAGCGCGTCGTGCACGTGCCGCAGTGCTGCGCAGACGTGAGCAGGTCGTAGCAGTTGCCGCTGCAGAGCGAAAGAGGCGCGCGGCACCAGGTGCAGACGCCCGCCATGCACGGCGTCGTGACGCAGCGCCGGCCGCAGGCGCCGCAGTTCAGCGGGTCGCGCGTGAGGTCGGCGTCGCACGAGGGCCCCACGTCGCGGACGTCGGGCGCGTCGCGGACGTCGGGCGCGTCGCGGACGTCGGGCGCGTCGCGGACGTCGGGCGCGTCGAAGACGTCGGGCGCGTCGAAGGCGTCCATCGCCTCGGGGGCGTCGGTCGCATCGGTCGCCTCGACGACGTCCTCCACGTCCATCGCTCCGGGGGTGTCGACGAGCTCCGTCGCATCCGAGGCATCGGGGGCATCCGAGGCATCGGGGGCATCCGAGGCATCGGGGGCGTCCGAGGCATCGGGGGCATCCGAGGCATCGGGGGCATCCGAGGCATCGGGGGCGTCCATGCCGATGGGGACGTCGCTCGCGTCGGGCGGCGTCGGCGCGTCGATCACCTCGGAGGTGTCCGAGGGGAGATCGGTGAGCGGGGGCACGTCCAGCGGGGCGCCGCCGTCGCGCGAGGCCGGCAGGTTGGACCTGCTGAAATCGAGCGCGATGGAGCACCCGACCGAGGCGATCGCGGCGAGGCCGATGAGGCTTTCACGAAGGCGGCGCACCTTGGGGCCGGCCCCTTCTACTCCCCGTGCCCGCTGACCGGGCGCGGCTTCAGTCCGTGGCGCTCCATCTTGTAGATCAACCCCCGGCGGGAGATGCCGAGGTTCTGCGCGGCGCGAGACTGGTTCCACCCCGCGGCGTCGAGGGCCGCCAGGATGGAGCGCCGCTCCAGGTCATCGACCTTGGTGCGCAGCCCCGAGGGCTCGTCGCTCGTCGCCGGCTCGGCGTCTCCGCGCACCGCCGGGGGCAGGTGCTCGACGCGCAGCTCGGAGCCCTCCGCCAGCGCGATGGCGCACTCGATGGCGTTGCGCAGCTCGCGCACGTTGCCGGGCCAGCGGTACGACTGCAGCACCGCCGCGACGCCCTGCCCGAGGTGCCACCCGCCGCCCCGCTCGGCCAGCACCCGCTCGGCCATCGGCACGATGTCCCTCGGGCGCGACCGCAGCGGCGGAACCGCCACCGTCACGCCGTTGAGCCGGAAGTAGAGGTCCTCCCGGAAGCGCCCCTTGGCCACGTCGACCAGCAGGTCGCGGTTGGTCGCGGCCACCACGCGCACGTCCACCGGCACCGCCCTCGTCCCCCCGACTCGGGTGAGCGTCCGCTCCTGCAGCACCCGCAGCAGCCTCGCCTGGTTGGGCGAAGAGAGCTCGCCCACCTCGTCGAGCAGCAGCGTGCCCCCGTCGGCCCGCTCGAACACGCCGCCCTTGCGAGCGTCGGCGCCGGTGAAGCTCCCCCGCTCGTGGCCGAAGAGCTCGCTCTCCGCCAGCGACTCCGGAAGCGCCGCGCAGTTGACCCCCAGAAACGACCGCCCCGCCCTGCGGCTGTGCCGGTGCAGCAGCCTCGCGACGACCTCCTTGCCGCTCCCGGTCTCGCCCTGCACCAGCACCGGCAGGTCGCTCGCGGCGAGGCGCCGCACCAGGGCCAGCAGGCTCACCATCGCCGGGTCGACCGCCACCACGTCGCTGCCGCTGGCGACGGTGCCCACCACCGGGCCGTGGGTCTCCGGGCGCACGCTGTCGCGGCTCGACGCCACCACCACGATGCGCGTGCTGCCGATCATGATCACCGCCCCGGCCTCGGCCGCGCGCGTCCCGGTGATGCGCGCCCCGTCGACGAAGGTGCCGTTGCTGCTGGCCTCGTCGCGCACCAGCACCGAGCGCCCGTCGAAGCGGATCACCGCGTGCTCGCGCGACACCCTCGTGTCGTCGAGCGACACCTCGACCGTCGCCGAGCGGCCCACGCGCACCTCGGCCCCGATCGGGACCACCACCACCCGCGGCGGCCGACCGGTCTCCTCGACGAGCAGCCGCGCGGAGGTGGCGCTGCCCGGCTGCGATCCATCGAGGACGGAGGTGTCGGTGCGGAGGGGATCCAAGGTGCGCGCATCATAGCCTCGCGAGGAGGCCGTGCGCACTGCCGCTACACTGTGCAGTGACGGTACACTCTACTGAACAAGCCTCGCGCGGGGTGACCTCTGTCAGGCCCTCGGCGGGGATACCATCGCCCGATGCCGCTCCCTTCGATGGACAACCTCCGGTGCTTCGTGGCCGCCGCGGAGACCCTGAACTTCCGCGCCGCGGCGCGGTCCGTGGCGCTCACCCCGGCGGCGCTGGGGCAGCGCATCCGGCAGCTCGAAGACGAGGTGGGCCACCCCCTCTTCGCCCGCACCACGCGCTCGGTGGCGCTCACCGCCGCGGGGCTCGCGATGCTCCCGGAGGCGCGGCGCACCCTCTCGGCGGCGGACACCTGCCTGCGCGCGGCGCGGGGCGAGCTGGGCCCGACGCCCTCGGAGCTGGTGCTCGGGACGAGGCACGAGCTCGGGATGAGCTGGCTGCTGCCGCAGCTCCCTCGCCTCGCGAAGCAGCGCCCCGACCTGACGCTGCACCTCTACGTGAGCTACTCGGCGGACCTGCTGCTGCGGGTGCGGACGCGCGAGGTCGACTGCGCGGTGCTCTCGGCGCGCTTCAGCGACCCGGCGCTCGACGCGATCGCGCTGCACCGGGAGGACTATGTCTTCGTGGCCTCGAAGGCGCTGCTCGAGCGGAGCCCGCTGTCGAGGCCCGAGCACGCCGCGGCGCACACGCTGGTGGACATCTCGCCGGAGCTGCCGCTCTTCCGCTACTGGCGCGAGGAGGCCGGGGCGATGGGCGCATCGATGCGCTTCGCCCGCGTGCTGCGCATGGGGACCATCGCGGCCATGGAGCACCTGGTGCTGCGCGGCGAAGGGGTGGCGGTGCTGCCCGAGTACCTGGTGCAGAAGCGGGTGGAGTCCGGGGCGCTGAAGGTGGTGCTCCCGAGGGTGAAGCCGGGCTTCGACCACTTCCGGCTGGTGTTTCGGGGAGACGACCCGCGGCGCTCCAACTACGAGGCGCTGGCGGCGATGCTGCTCGAGGCGCCGCTGCGCTGAGCGGGCGTCACATCCCCGCCGGGGCCGTCGCCGCCCCGTACTGCCGGGTGAAGTACTCCCCGTAGGCCGCCGCCGCCGAGGCGTCGCGGATCCACAGGCTGTTCTCGTTGTTGGCCCACGCCGCCGCCGACCAGTTGGCCGAGCCGGTGATCACCGTCTGCCCGTCGAGGATGAGCAGCTTGCTGTGCACGTTGCCCGCGCGCACCGGCACCCCCGCGGCGAGCAGCGCCATCGCGGGCGCGTCGTTGAGGTACTCGTGCGCGACGATGCCCCGCACCGCCACGCCCCGCATCCTCGCGGCGATCATCGCGTCGGAGAGCTCGGTGCGCGTCCAGGCGGAGATCACGAAGTCCACCGAGGTGCGCGCCTCGGCGATGGCCCCGACCATGTCCGTGAACCACCGCGCCGGGCTCGACGTGGGCGAGCGGGGGCTGAAGTACGCCGCGTAGCGCCCCGCGCTCACCGGCGACGACGCCACGATCGGCCCGAAGGCGTGGTCGCGAAACATCCGCTGGAACTCCCCCTCGAAGGCCCCGACGATCGCCGGCTCGCCGAGCACGACGGCGTCGTTGGCGTCGCGGCAGTACGACTGCTCGCTGCCGTTGGCCGACCCGACCCAGACGCGCTCGCCGTCGACGACGAAGAACTTGTGGTGCATCAGCGCGCTGCGCGCGTCGGGCAGCAGGCTCACCCGGGGGTGGCCGTCGAGGCGGGCCAGCGGGCACATCAGCGTCCCCCCCACGCGGGGGCAGGTCTCGTCGTCGTAGACGAGCTGCACGGTGAGCGCCGGGGCGGCCGCGAGGCGGGCGAGGATGGCGTCGGGCAGGCAGGTCCAGAGGGTCTCGTAGAGGGCGGCGTGGAGGCTCGTGTCGGCGCAGGAGATCAGCCCCATGAGCTGCCCCAGCAGCGCCCCTCCGGTGGTGAACGAGGGCACGTCGAGCGCGGGCGGCGAGCACGTCGCCGGCAGCGTCGGGCACACGCAGGAGCGCCCCGCGTCGGAGCGGGCGTCGACGGGTCGCGCCGCGTCGGTGGCGGCGACATCGTCGGCGACGGCGGCGTCGTCGGAGGGGGAGGGCGCATCGAGGTCGACGGGGGCGTCCCCCTCGACGGCGGCGTCCGTCGGCGCCCGGGCGTCCACGGCGGCGGGGGCGTCGGTGACGAAGACCACGTCGTCGGGGGCGATCGGCGCCGCGGCGTCGCGGCAGCCGACGCCCAGGGCGAGCGCCGCGGCGAGGCCCGCGATCCATCGGGGGGAGCAGCTCATCGCCCGCGAGAGTACGGCCGCCGCGCGACGGCGGTCTACCGCACTCCCGGGGCCCGCGCAGGGCGCCCTGTGCGGCGCCCCTCGCAGTTGTGATACCCATCGCGCCATGCGCTCGATTCCGGTCGTGGACCTTCACGCGTTCACCCACGGTGACGCGGCTTCCCAAGAGGATTTCGTCCGTCGCTTCGGCGACGGGCTCACCGAGTTCGGCTTCGTCACCCTCGACCGCCACGGCGTACCGCAGGAGCTCATCCGCCGCGCCTTCGAGGTCACCGCGCGGCTCTTCGCGCTGCCCGACGAGGCCAAGCAGCGCTGCGTGGTGCCCGCCTCGAAGGGCAACCGCGGCTACGTCCCCTTCGGCAGGGAGCGCGCGGTGGGCGCCCGCCTCGCCGACCTCAAGGAGTTCTGGCACGTCGGCCAGGACGCCATCCGCCCCGAGCACTCGGCCTTCTATGACCCCAACGTGTGGCCCGACGACCCGAGCGTCGCCGACTTCCGCGAGGTCTCCCTCTCCCTCTACCGCGCGCTGGAGTCCGTGGCGCTCACCTCCCTGCGCGCCGTCGCCCGCTACCTCCGGCTGCCCGACGCCCACTTCGCGGACATGGCCGTCGACGGCAACAGCATCCTTCGGCTCATCCACTATCCCCCGGTGCCCGCTGGGGTGCCCGAGGGGGCGGTGCGCGCCGCGGCCCACGAGGACATCAACCTCCTCACGCTGCTGGTCGAGAGCACCACCGGCGGCCTCGAGCTGCAGACCCGCGACGGCTCCTGGCTGCCCGTGCACTCGCTCTCCGGGCAGATCGTGCTCGACGCGGGCGACATGCTGCAGCGCGCGACCAACGGGGTGATCCCCGCGACGACGCACCGGGTGGTCAACCCCTCGGGTCCCAACGTCACCCGCTACTCGCTGCCCTTCTTCACGCACCCCCGGCCCGAGGTGGTGCTCGCCCCGGTGGCGACCACGGTCACCCCCGAGCGGCCCGCGCGCTACGAGCCCATCACCGCGCAGGCCTTCCTCGAGGAGCGGCTCCGGGCGATCACCGCGTGAACACCCGCCACGACGTCCCCCTCGCGCCCTACACCACCCTCGGCCTCGGCGGCCCGGCGAGGGCCTTCCGCGAGGCGCGCACCACGCAGGGGCTCATCGAGGCCGTGAGCGCCGCCGACGAGGCGAGGATGCCGGTGCTGCTGCTGGGCGGCGGCAGCAACCTGGTGATCGCCGACGAGGGCTTCGACGGCACGGTGATCCGCGTCGCCACCCGCGGCCGGCAGGTGGTGGAGGCGGGCGACACCGCGCGGGTGCTGCTCTGCGCGGGAGAGCCCTGGGACGACTTCGTGGCCTGGTCGGTGGCGCAGGGCCTCGCGGGGGTGGAGTGCCTGTCGGGCATCCCCGGCTGCGTGGGCGCCACGCCGATGCAGAACGTGGGCGCCTACGGACAGGAGGTCTCGGAGGTCATCACCGGGGTGCGGGTGTGGGACCGGCGAGAGCGCTCGCAGCGCACGCTGCACCCGAGGGAGTGCGCGTTCGGATACCGCGACAGCGTGTTCAAGGGGGAGGCGCGCGGCCGCTACGCGGTGCTCTCGGTGGCCTTCGCGCTGCGTCGCGGCGGGGCCCCGGCGCTGCGCTACGGAGAGCTTCAGAAGGCGCTGGGCGAGGGGGCGCCGACGCTGGCGAAGGTGAGGGAGACGGTGCTCTCGCTGCGCCGCGCCAAGGGGATGGTCTACGACCCCGACGACCCGGAGGGACGCACGGCGGGGTCGTTCTTCACCAACCCCCTGGTGGCCCCGGAGACCGCCGGGGCGGTGACGGCGGCCGCGAGGGCGAAGGGGGCGCTCGGCGAGGGCGAGGCGATGCCGCAGTGGCCGACCGCCGACGGCAGGGTGAAGCTGGCCGCGGGCTGGCTCATCGAGCGCGCGGGCGTGGAGAAGGGGTGGACCGTCGACGGCGCAGGGGTCTCGCGCCGCCACGCGCTGGCGCTGGTGAACCGGGGCGGCACGACGCGCTCGCTCCTCGCGATGGCGGAGCGGGTGCGGTCGAGGGTGAGGGAGGCCTTCGGGGTGACGCTGGAGATCGAGCCCGAGCGGGTGGGCTGAGTCACAGACTCTGTGAACGCGTTCACAGAGTCTGTGAACGGGATCAGCCGTTCTGCGCGTCGCGGGAGCGACGGCGGCGACGCGAGGAGAGCGCCGCCGCGAGCCCGAGGAGCAGCGCCGAGGCGCCGCCGCGGGTGGAGCGCCCGTCGCCCGCCGTGTGGCAGCTGCATCCGCCGCCGGCCTCCGCGGGGGCGATCGAGCCGTCCATGGAGCCCGCGCCGCCGTCGACACCGCCGTCGACGCCCGCGTCGGTGTTGCCGCTCGGGAGCATGATGACCGAGGTCGCCTCGGCCATGTCGAAGGGCGCCGCGCGCCCGGAGGCCTCGTAGCGCCGCAGCAGCTCGCGCCCGCGGTCGTCGGTGCGGTTCTCGCTCGCGAGAAACTCCACGTACTCCCGGGTGGTCACCTGGAAGCGCGCCCGCACCCGCAGCGTCATGCGCCCTCGCGCCGTCGTGGGGAGCCGGAAGGTGTACCGCGCGTCGTCCCAGTGCCGCAGCGCTCCGCCCTCGCCGCCCGAGTAGTCGACCCCGACGGGCTCGTGGCCCGGCAGCGGCTGGTAGCCCCGCGGCGGCAGTCGCGTGTCGCGGACGATCGTGTTGTGCAGGGCGATGTGCTCCCCGCGGCCCATGCCCGCGCGCCCGTGCTGGGCCTCGTAGAGCTTGAGCTGCGGGTCGGCCACGTCGAGGTGCGCCTGCGCGGTGTCGTAGGCGCCGGAGACCACCGTCGCGGCGCCCTCGGCGTCGACGAGCGCCACCTCGAGCCACATGCGCCGGCCGTCGGCGTAGCCCGTCGGCACGCGGTGGCCGATGCGGTTGGTGATGCGGGCGACGACCTCGACGGACTCGCCCGGCATGGCCTGCGTGGGCGCCGAGCGCACCTCCACGGAGACGGCGGTGCGGAGCATCGCCTCGGCCCGCTGCGCGCCCGCCTCGTAGAAGGGCACCGCCTCGGGGTTGTAGAACTCCCCCGTGGACACGTCGTTGCGCATCGTCGCGAGCACCCGGAGCGCCCACGCGTTGACGCCCGCGAAGTCGTGCCGTCGCGGGTTCTCCCGCAGCATGGCGGTGCCGTTGGTCGACACGCGGCCCTGCGCGCCGAGGCGGGGCATGTGGCAGTCCTGGCAGGTGGCCGCGCCCGGCGAGCCGGCGACCGCGAAGGCCGAGCGCGACCACTCGCTGTAGGTGGTGTCGAGCGGGAAGCGCTGCCCGGTGTCGGTGCCGTCCGCCCGGCGCAGCGGCTGCGTGGGGTTGGTGATCTCGTGGCAGGTGCCGCACATCCGAGGATCGGCGAGCCAGGTCGAGGCCTCGCCCGGGTGGCGGATGCTCTCGATGACCGGGTACGGCCCGAAGCGGGTCTCCGTCGGGGAGAGCACGTACTGCGCGTTGCCGAGGTTGGTCGTGGCGGTCATGCGGTGACAGCTGTCGCAGGTCACCCCGTCGAGGTCGGCGGACTCGAGGGCCGTGCCGCGCGAGGCCGTCGGCGCGGAGCGGGTGCGACCCCCCACGAAGCCCGGCGGCGTGTGGCAGCGGAGGCAGTAGTCGCCCACGCCGGGTGCGTCCTGCTCGGCGACGGTGAGCGCCGCGAGGAAGAGCGGGTCGCGCATGGCGTTGGCCATCATCGAGCCCGCCCAGGTGTCGTAGGGCATCGCGCTCGCCTCGGTGATGTCGCGCGAGTAATGGCAGGTGACGCCGCACGAGCTGGAGCTGTCCAGCGGCGCGCCCTCGTCGAGCCCGCCAGGCTGCGTGCCCGGGAGGTTGATGTACTGTTGAGCCTGGGCGACGCCAGACATGAGCAGCGCGCCCGCGATCAACGCAGGCGCACGAAACCGGGGTCGACGGAATCGGGGGGTCATCGTTTGGGCGCGGACCATATCGCAACCGCCGGGCCACGCTGAACCCCATTCCCGCGGCGAGATGTCGCAGCGCGTGGATCGTCGCGGTGGGCTCTTCCCCATCACAAACAACGCCCCTAGTATGCGCCCCCTATGCGATCTGCCCTCGCCCATGGGATCCGGTTTGTCTCTGTCACCCTGCTCGCATCGCTCGCCGGCTGCTCCGACGACCCGAGCCCGTCGCCTGTGGACGCTGGCGTCGATGTCGTCACGCCGGCCGACGTCCCTGCGATCGACGCTCCCGCGACCGACACGCCTGTGGTGACCGACACGCCGGTGGCGTCGGACATCCCGGCGGGTGAGTGCGGCAGCATCTCGCCCGAGGTCGCGGCCCACGTGACCGCCATGTCCACCATGGGCTGGAGCGCGCTCAACCGCAGCCGCGGGATGATGATGCACGGCTGCGCCGGCGCCGCGCGCCCGCAGGACTGCCTCGCGACGGTTCCGCTGGTCGGCGCCGACGACATCGGGGCCAACCGCTCGGCCATCGCCGCCGCCCACCTCCGCCTGCTCTTCACCTCCTCCAACCGCTCCGGCTTCTGGACCCGCAGCTCCGCCGACGGCCGCTTCGTGGGTCGCAGCACCCGGCTGCGCGACCTCGCCCGCGAGGCCGACATCACCGCCGCCGGCGCCATGTACGACCCGGCGTTCTATCCCGACAACAGCGGCTTCATGTACCAGCCGGGCGGCCGCAACTGCCCGATGAGCGCGCTCACCACCGGCACCCCCACCTCCGTGGCCATCACCGGCGCGGGCTCCCCCTGCACGGGCAGTTCGGCGAGCCTCTACCAGCACCTGGCCGCCTCCCTCGACGGCGGCGACTACTGGGCCTCCTCCGCGGGCACCGCCGCCTGGGACGACGGCGGCCACGCCCCGACGCTCACCGAGACCCCGCGCAACGAGCGCTGGACCGCCACCGCCACGACCTCCATCACCCTGATGGCCAACACCGGCGCCGGGTTCAGCAACGTCGGGTCGCGCAGCGTCCCGACGCCCCTCCAGGGCGACGGGGTCATCTCGCCCTCCTCGCGCCTGCTGATCACCCGCTTCGTCGACGCCGCGGGCGACTACCAGGGCTACATCCTGCACCGCCTCGAGGCGAGCCACACGGGCTCCGCCATCATGGCCTCCACCCGCGAGATCGCCCGCTACTGCGTGCAGGGCGCCAAGCCCGCCTTCTCCTTCGATGAGCGCTTCATCGCGTTCCATCACTACATCGGCGGCGGCGACACCGTGGAGGCCGACGCCAGGGAGCTCGGCTTCACCGGCGCCGCCGACCCCGGCTTCGAGCCCTACACCACCCAGGGCTCGTCGAACGTCTACATCCTCGACCTGCAGACCGGCCGCCAGACCCGCGTGACCACCATGGGCCCGGGCCAGTACGCGCTCTACCCCCACTTCCGCTCCGACGGCTGGATGTACTTCCTCGTCCGAACCCTCGGCACCACCCGCGAGCACGTGATCGCGAGCGACGCCGCCCTCCTGCAATGACCAGGGCCCTCACGCGGAGCGCCGTGGCCCTCGCGCTGCTCGCGCCCGCGTGCGGCCCGGCTCCGGCTCCCACCCCGACCACCTGCGAGGGCATCGAGACCCAGGCCATGTCCGCGAGCGCGGAGGGCCGCTGGCTCCTCGGGCTCGCGTCTCGCTACCCCGCGGACACGGCGCTCGGCGCGCGCGGCGACGAGCTGCGCCGCTCGCAGCGGGTCCGCCGCGAGGCGGCCTGGGCGGCGGTCGCCCGCACCCTGAGCCCGGTGCCCCTCGCGCACCCGACCGCCACGGCGGGGGCGACGGTGCCGCGCTTCCAGACCTGGTACGACCGCGCGGACGTCGCCCGAACCTTCCAGCGCCTCTACGAGAACCTCGGGCCCTCGGGTCGCGCCGCGCAGGAGCGCTTCACCGACGCCGCCCTCGACGAGGCCTTCGGCTTCAACGTCGGCTTCGTCACCACGCTGCCCGAGTGGCCCTCGTCGAGGCTCGAGGCCTACACCGCCTCGCTCGGCACCGCCGCGGCCGTGTCGGGCGTCTCCGGGGTGCAGCGCATCGCGCTCAGCCCCGACGCCGTGCGCCACTTCGTCTCGAGCTACCCCGAGGTGCTCCGCTGCATCGCCAACGGAGCGCCGCCCGCCTTCGCCGACGGGCCCGCGGCCAGCCAGCAGGTGGCGCGCGAGCCCATCGCCCTCGCCCGCTGCGGCGCGCGAGTGGTGGGGCCCTTCTTCGTGGCCACCGGCGGATCGCTCACCGCCCGCATCGCCGACCTCGCCGAGGGCACCGACCTGCGCGTGCTCGAGGGGGTCACCCCGACGGCCGCGACCCGCTGCGCGGCCTCCGCCGCGGCCGGGTGCACCGTGCAGGGCCCCGGGCTCTTCATGGTGAAGGTCACCACGCGCTCGCCCAGCGCGAGCGGCGTGCTCGACGTGCGGTACACCCCGCCGACGACCAACATGGCCGCGTGCCTCCATGGGGTGTTTCCCCCGGCGGCGGCGACGGTGGCCCTCGAGTGGCGGCGCACCGACCTCGGGATGCCGCTGCCCACCTTCGACACCTCGGCCCCGGCCCTCGCGAGGCGCCTCGCTCCAGGCGCCGACGCCACCTGGGGGACGGGCGACGGCACGGCGGAGCCCGCCGACCGCGAGGCGTACACGATGCGCCTCGCCGCGGGCAGCGGCTTCCGGCTGGCCGGGATGCACATCCGCACGCGCGAGCTCGACAACTGGCTCAACATCACGCTCTGGTGGTCGCCGACGCCGGACACGGACTTCGGCGCCGATCGCCCCGCCGCGGTGCGCTCGCTGGGAGGGCCCTGGTCGTCCTACAAGATGTGCGTCGCGACCGACTTCGACGAGCAGGACCCTGATCCCGCCGGAGGCTTCGCGCAGGACGCCCCCTCGCTGGCCGCCGCGCTGCGCGCCGTGCACGAGGGCCGCGGCGGCCCGTCGTGGTGCTCCAACCCGTACATCGACGCGGGCCCCGGCATGGTGCGCTCGAACTGCGTGGGCTGCCACCAGCACGCCATGAGCGGGGTGCTGCCCGCCGACGTGCAGACCGACCACGCGCGCTTCCCCGAAAACGGCCGAGCGAGGGTGCGCAACAACCAGCCCGCGGACGGCTTCTGGGGCGTCGACGGCGGCGACCACCTCGCGTCGGTCATCGCCGAGACGGTCGAGTACTGGCGCTCGGCTCGCTGAGCTCCCCTCCGGTGCTCCCTCGCCGCTCGCTCCTGCTGCTCCCGCTCTCCGCGCTCGCCTGCCGTCGCCGGCCGGCGTCCCCGCATCGGGTCGCCGTCGCCGCCGCCTCCGACCTCCGCTACGTCCTCGCCGAGCTCCTCGCCGACCTTCGCTCCTCCCGCCCCGAGCTCCTCGTCGAGCTCTCCTTCGGCGCCTCCGGCAGCCTCGTGGCGCAGATCTCCCAGGGCGCTCCCTTCGACGTCTTCCTCTCCGCCGACGAGTCCCTCGCCCGCGAGCTCGTCACCCTCGGCCTCGCCCAACCCCGCTCGCTCTTCCGCTACGCCCGGGGCCACCTCGCGCTCTGGGTGCCTCGCGCCCCCCACCTCGACCTCGCCTCGCTCGGGCTGCGCGCCCTGCTCGACCCCTCCATCCGCCGGGTGGCCCTCGCCAACCCGCGGCACGCCCCCTACGGCCGCGCCGCCGTCGCCGCGCTCTCGGCCTCCGGCCTCACCGCCGCCGTCGCCCCCAAGCTCGTCACCGGAGAGAACGTCGCCCAGGCCATGCAGATGGCCCAGTCCGGCGCCGCCGACGCCGCGCTCGTCTCGCTCTCGCTCACCCATGCCCCGGGCGTCGCCTCCAGCGGGCAGCGCTACGTCGTCCCCGCCGCGCTCCATCCCCCCATCGAGCAGGGCGGGGTCATCCTCCGCCGCGCGGCCCACCGGCCCTCCGCCGAGGCCTTCGCAGAGTATCTCCGCTCCGCCTCCGCTCGTGGGATCTTCGCGCGCCACGGCTTCGACCCACCCTCTCCCTGACCCACCGATGGACTGGACCGCCCTCGCGCTGAGCCTGCGCCTCGCCGCCGTGACCACGGTGATCCTGCTCGCGCTCTCGCTGCCCCTCGCGTGGTGGCTCGCGACCACGCGCTGGCGATGGCGCCACGTGGTCGACGCCCTGGTGGCGATGCCGATGCTCCTCCCTCCGACGGTGCTCGGGTACTACCTCCTCCTCGCCCTCGGCCCCCGCTCCCCCGTCGGCGCGCTGCTCCTCCGACTCACGGGGGAGTCGCTCCCCTTCACCTTCCCAGGGCTCGTCGTGGGGTCGGTGCTCTACAGCCTCCCCTTCGCGGTGCAGCCCATGCGCGCCTCCTTCGCCCGCGTCGACCGCGAGCTGCTCGAGGCCGCGTGGTGCCTCGGGGCCGACCGGGCGCGCACCTTCGTCCGCGTGGTGCTGCCCCTCTCCCGCGCTGGGGTCGTCGCCGCGGCGGTGCTCACCTTCGTGCACACCCTCGGGGAGTTCGGCGTGGTGCTGATGCTGGGAGGCAACCTCCCGGGGCGCACCCGCACCGTCTCCGTGGCCATCTACGACCAGGTGCAGTCGCTCGACTACGCGGCCGCCAACCGCACCGCCGGGGTGCTGGTGGCGCTCTCCTTCGCGCTGCTCGCGCTCACCTACCGCGCTCAGCGCGAGGGGGCCTTCCGGTGGCCGACGACCTGATCGCCCGCGTCGAGCTGCGCGCAGCCCGCGGTACGCGCCGCTCGGCCGAGCTCTCCCTCGACGCCGGGGCCTTCCCCATCGCGGTGCTCTTCGGCCCGTCGGGCGCGGGCAAGAGCACCCTCCTGCGCTGCCTCGCGGGCCTCGACCGCCCCTCCTCGGGGATCGTCTCCTGGCGCGGCCGCCCCTGGTTCGACGCGACCACCTGGGTGCCTCCGCAGCGCCGGGACGTGGGCTTCGTCGCGCAGCACGGCGCCCTCTTCCCCCACCTCGACGTCGCCGCCAACGTGGCCTTCGGCCTCGACGCGCTCAGCCCCTCGGAGCGATCCCGCCGGGTCGACGAGTGCGTGGCCCGCTTCGAGCTCGGCGCCCTGCGACACCGGGCGCCCTCGACCCTCTCCGGGGGTGAGCGTCAGCGCGTCGCGCTCGCCCGGGCCATCGCCCGCCGGCCCTCGCTGCTGCTGCTCGACGAGCCCTTCTCGGCGCTCGACCACCCCACGCGCTCGGCCCTGCGCGCCGACCTCCGCCGCTGGGTGCGAGAGCTCTCCCTGCCGACGCTGCTGGTGACGCACGACCCCTCGGAGGCCATGGCCATCGGAGACTCGCTGGCGGTGCTCGACGCGGGGCGGGTGCGCCAGTCCGGTCCCGTGGGCGAGGTCTTCGAGCGCCCTCGCGACGCGGCGACGGCGCGCATCCTCGGGGTGGACACCCTGGTGCGCGCGACGGTGCTGCGCGCCACGGAGGGCGGCGCGGTGCTGCTCGCCGGAGGGCGAGAGCTGGCGGCCTCGGCGCCGGTCGGAGTCACCGGCGCGGTGAGGGTGTGCGTGAGGGCCGAGGACGTGGTGCTGCTGGCCCGCGACCCTGGCGGCGGGCGCAACGGAGCGCCGGGGCGGGTGCTGCGCGTCGAGGACGAGGGGGCCTTCACGGTGGTGGCCCTCGACTGCGGCTACCCCCTGCTGGCGAGGATGCCCAGGAGGGTGTTTCGAGCGCTGGGCCTCGGGGAAGGCGACGCGGTGTTCGCCGCGATCGACGAGGGCGCCGCCTGGGTCGTCGAGGAGGGCTGAGCGGGGGGGTGTCGCGAAGCGAGGACGTGCGTTACACCCTCGGGCGCGCACGAGCGGTCGCCACGGCGACGCGCCGTCGACGAAGGATGGGATGCGATGAAGAGCATGGTGATGCTGGTCGGGGCGTTGTTGGCGATGTTGCTGCTGGGCGGCTGTGGGGGTGACACCACGGACGACTCGTTCAGCTGTACCGGTGGGAGCGTGACGCTGCGCTGCATCGCCAGCACCCAGTACTGCGAGCAGGCGACCAACGGCTCCGTCGCGACGGGCGCCGCGTGCAGGTCGATCCCCGCGGGGTGCGTCGGCAACCCCTGCAACAGCTGCCTGATGTCGGGCTCCAACGGCATCATCCTCTGCAGCACCATCACCCTCGGCGACGCCCGCGCGACCACCGTCAACGTGCGCAGCAACTGAGGGCCCGGGCTCTCAGCCCCTCGAGGCCTCGCGCCACCGGCTGAACACCGGAGCGATCGCCGCCGGGTCGTCGGTCATGATCCCGTCCGCGCCAAGCGTCAGCAGCCGCTCGGCCTCCGCCGGGTCATCGATGGTCCAGTAGTCCACCCTCAGCCCCAGCGCGTGGCACTTCGCCACGAAGCCCGGCGTATCCAGCCGCAGCCCCTGCGCGCTCGGCGGAATCTGCACCGCTGCGCCCCCGAGCCGCACCGCCTTCAGCGCCGCGAGCGGCGCCGCGTAGAGCCTCAGCACCTCCGTGAGCCCGAGGCCCGTGCGGCCGGAGTAGCCCGCCGCGCGCACCGCCCGCAGCGTCGCGGCGTCGAAGCTCGCCACCAGCACCCGCGACTCCGCGCGCTTGCGACGCAGCAGCTCGAGCACCGGCCCCACCATCGAGGGCGCCCGCTGCTTCACGTCGACGTTCCAGCTCACCCCCGGGAAGGCGTCGAGCAGCTCCTCCAGGGTCGGCACCCGCAGCCCTCGACCCAGGAAGGGTCGGGCCCCGTCGCGGTCGACGAAGCCCCAGCCCACGTCGCAGCGCCGCAGCTCCTCCAGCGTCGCCCGGCGTATCACCACGGGCACGCCCGCCATGCGAGAGAGCGTCGCGTCGTGCGAGGCCACGACGTGTCCGTCGGCGGTGAGGTGCAGGTCGGTCTCCAGCGCGTCGGCCCCAAGCTCCAGGGCGCGAGCGAAGGAGGGCAGGGTGTTCTCGGGCTGCTCGGAGGCGGCCCCCCGGTGGGCGTAGAGGAGTGGCACCGGCCGAGAGTATCGCCGTATTGGCGCTGCGCGTCGGTCGCGCGTTGCAGTAGCTTCGCGCCGATGCGTTGGCTGGTAGAGCTCGGGTTGCGCGCAGGTCCCGCGCTGCTCGTCCCGCTGCTCGCCTCCCTGCTCGCCCTCTCGGCGGCCTCGCTCCGGGCCTCGAAGCGGGCGCGCCTCCGAGGTCGACTGGGCTCTGCGCTTCGCTCCCTGGGCGAGCCCACGCCAGAGCCCTTCGCCGAGCCCGACCGGGTGGTCACCCTCGACGCGACCTGGGCCCGCGACCCCGCCGCCGAAGGGCGAGCCTGGCTCTCCATCGGCGACCAGCGGGTGCTGCTCGAAGGCGCGCGCAGGCTGCTCGTGGCGACCGTCGAGCCCTGGCACCCCGCCGGCCGACGATCGCTCGCCCGCGGCGCCAGGGTGCGAGCCCGCGGGCTGCTCCGCCGCGTCGACGACGCATGGACCCTCACGCCCGACGGGGACGCGATCTCCCTCGCGGCGCTCGACCCTTCGCAGGTGCGCGACGCCCCCAGCGGGCCCTGGGCGCTGGCCACCCTCGGGCTCTCCGCCCTGCTGCTCGTCGCCGTGGCGCTGGGCGGGCGCTACGCCCTGGCGCACGTCGATGCCTCGCCGCAGCCCATCGCGATGACCCCTCACGGCCTTCGCTGGGAGTCACGCTGGACGGCGCGGCAGCGCACCCTGCTGCTGCTGGCCCGGCTGAGCCCGCTGCACCACCGGGCCGCGCAGCGACGGATCGTCGCCGGTCGCCCCCACGAGCGCCCCATCCCCTGGCTCGACGTGCGCGAGATGCACCGGGTGCGCGGGGCGATCCACGCCCGGGGCGGCTGCTCGCTCGAGGCGGATTTTCTCCGTCGCACCGCCCAGGAGCCTCCGATCGACGACCGCTGCGGGCTGCGCGCTCGCATCGACGCCCACCCCTCGGTGAGGGCCATCCGGGAGGAGAGCGGGCGCACGGCCACGGTGCCCGAGGGCAGGCTCGCGTGCATGGATCGCCACGCCGCCACGCTGCGCTCCTCGCTGGCGGACCCGACCTTTCCGATGCTGCTTCGCGAGGCGGCGAGCTGCGTGCGAGACGCGGCGGCGGTGTGCGCCTCGACGGGCTGCCCCGACGCCGTCACGGTCGACCTCGCCCGACTGGTGATCGAGCACCGCATCGCCCTTCGCGCCACGACGCACGGAGCGACGATCCGCCCCGCCTGGTGGCGTCGCCCCTCGCTGCTGCGCGCGACCCTCCGAGCCCTGGCCTCGGTGGCGACCTCGCTGGCCGTCGACACCCTCGACGCCCGCTTCGCCCGAGGGCAGGACTGGCCCCAGGGCTTCACCTGGGCCTCGGTGGCGGAGGTGATGCGCGCCGCTCCGAGCACGTCGCGCGGCTACCGCCCCATCGTCGCCCACTTCCCCGGCGTCGGGGTCGAGCTCTCCGAGCTCTCCAACCCATGGAGCTCGCCCGAGCTGCGAGCGCCCTCGTCCAACGCCCGCCTGGCGGCGCTGGTCGAGTGGTGGCGCCTCGGCGAGTACGCCCCCGCGAGGGACGCCCCCGCCAGGGAGCGCTCGGCGCTGGTGCTCCGAGCCGTCGCGGCCGCGAGCGGTCGCCGCCTGGGGGCGGTGATCGAGGCCCTCGGCGACCCGACGGTGGACTCCGTGGAGGCCCTCGCGCTGGTGGCCTACCGCCTCACCAGCGAGCGGGAGCTGGCCGACGCGTGGCTGCGCGCCGCGCCGGTCTTCCTGCCGCCCGAGGCGAGCGACCGGGCGGCGCGGTGTCGGCTGCGTACGGCGCTGCGGCAGGCGGCGCAGCGGCTACGGCGGGCGGAGCTTCTGGAGGAGATGCCGTGGGCGGGGTCGAGCGCTCGGGCGTGCGCCTTCGGGAGCGACGCCCCGGTCGACGCGACGCCGTAGCGCCGGCTCAGCGGGCGGGCGTGTTGGCGGGCGTCGTCGGAGCGTTCACGTCGAGCTCCACCCCTCGGATCGCCTCGACCAGCCGCACCCGGCGCTCGCCGACCTGGGTGTCGAGCTCGACGATGCGCCGGATGGTCTGGTCGATCTCCGTGGCGGTGCGGGCGAGGCGCGCGGTGAGCTGGGCGCGGAGGTCCGCCGCGGCCGGGTTGCGCTGGATCGCCAGGAGGTTGCCCCGGGTCTCCTCGGCGTTGCGCTGGAGGTCATCGCGCCGGGTGACCTGGTTGTCTCGCTGCTGGGTGAGCTCGGCGATCTGGCGCCGCAGGTCGAGGGCGGAGCGCAGCGTGGCGGCGATGGCGTCGGGCGGATGGCCGTCGCGCAGGTACGCGGTGAGCGCGTCGGCGGCCTGGTCGTTGGAGAGGTCGGCGTTGACGGTGAAGGGCCTCCGCGCGGTGACCACCACCTCGCTGCGCCCGTGCGAGTCGATGGCGGTCGGCACGAGCGCGTTGCCGTTGCTGGTCTCGGTGCCGGTCGGGGGCTCGAAGAGCTGCGCGCCGTCGAGGGCGTGGCGGTAGAGCAGGCGCACGGAGTGGTCGAGCCCGTTGCGGGCGCGGTAGGTGGTGCGGGTGACGCTGTAGCGCTCGATGGTGAGGGTCTCGCGCACCATGCGCACGAGGCGCGATCCCTCGACGGCGGAGGTCTGCGACGACTCGACGGCGACGCCGCGCTCCAGGGAGAAGGGCACCGTGGTGGTCGCCCCGTCGGGCAGCGACTCCATCATCCCCTGGCCGAGGAAGGCGTTGTGCTCGAAGATCGCGATGGGGCCGCGCTCGAGGGTGCCTCCAGTGCGGTTCTCGAAGCGGGCGACGTGGAAGGGGTGGGCGCCGGAGTCGCCGACGCCGGGGTCGGGGGCGAAGAGGTACATCTGCTCGCCAGGGACGTCCCTCGCGACGAGCATCACCATGGTGGCGCTCCGGTCGGGGATGGTGACCGTCTGCGGGAGGTCGTAGCGGGTCGCGCCGCCCTGCACCGCGAGCGCGGCGAGCGCGGCGAGGTTGCGCGGCGTGGAGCTCGGCGGCGGCGGCGGCGCCTGCATCGAGGGCACGGGCTGGCGGTAGTAGCCTCCCGCCATCGGGGCTGCCGGCGCCGTGGTGGCCGATGGGCGCCTCGGGGCGCGAGAGCGGGTCGCGACGCCTCCTCCGCGGCCGTACCCGCTGCCGCCTGCGTCATCCATCTCCGCGGCCGGCGTTCCGGTGGCGGGCGTCGGGGCGGCGACGGGAGCGACGATCTGTCGCTGCTCCTCCTGGGCGAGGGTGGTGTCGCTCTGCGGTACGGCGTCGATCACCGCGCCCCGGTCGGTCACCGTCGGCCGCACCGGGATCACCGGCGTCGCCAGCTCCGAGCGGAACGACACCGGCGAGCCCGACACCAGCGAGAGGTTCACGTTGGACCAGTCCTCCCCCGAGAGGTTCTGCACGATGCCCCAGGCCTGCACCTGCGGCTGCGCCCCCTGGAAGACCAGCCGGTAGGTGGGCCGCCAGATGGGGGTCTCGACGGTGTAGCCCACCACGAGGTCGTGCTCCCGGCCGTCGAGGGCGAGCCTCACGTTGCGCCGTCGCTCCGGGGCCGGGGGCGCGTCGGCGGCCTGCTCCTCGGGCATCGGGAAGGCCGCGGAGCGCACGCTGCTGCCGCCCTGCTCCATGACCGCGAGCGTGGCGAGGAAGTCCCCTACCTCCGACTGCGAGACCCGGAAGTTCACCGCATCGCCCTCGACGCGGCCCTGGCGCTCGAAGTAGCCGACGCCGTTCCGGTAGACCACCACGCGCCGGAGCGGCAGCGTGGGGCCCGTCTCCACGGCGGGTCGCCGGGCGCACCCGAAGGCGCCGAAGAGCGAGAGGGAGAGGATGGCGGCCGCGTGCGAGCGGCGCGAAGGGGCTGAGCGGGCGATGGACATGACGACTGACCTCCGATGGGCGGAGACACCCGCGAGGGCGCGTGGTCCTTGGGTGCCGCCGTCGGTTGGTCTATCAAACAATGCCCCGGCGCTGGGGGCGCGTCGGAGGGCTACTGCGTGTCGAACACGAACGACCCGGTGACGTGCTGCTGGCCGCTCGGCCCGGCGAAGGTCGCGTCGAAGGTGAGCCGTCGGGTGTCCTCCGTGGGGCCGGCGGACACGTCGACGACGACCTCGTCGGCGCTGCGGTCGTAGCTGAACTGGTTGAGCCGCGGGCCCGAACAGCCCAGCGCGGACACATGCAGCGCCGGCGCCCCGGTGGTCGTCCGGGTCGACGTGCGGCTGCGGCTGTTGAACACCATGTGCGCGCCCGGCACCAGCGACGGGTGGCGCAGCGACCCGGTGACGCTCAGCTGCGTCATGGCCCACCATCGGTCGGCGGTGTTCTCTGCGTCGATGCGCACCGAGCTCGACGAGGTGCCGTAGTCGCTCCCGGAGATCGTGGCCTGGGCGCCGTCGAAGCCCTGGACCTGGCCGAGGTCACCGCGGAAGGTGTCCGCCCTCCCGCTCCAGCGCACGGCGTTCGTCGAGGGCGTGCCCCCGTAGTCGCCCCGGGTCGACGGGGGCGTGTCGGCGCGGTCGCCGTCGTCGCCGAAGTCGTAGTAGCAGCCGCCCATCACCAGCGCCCCGATGGGGAGCAGCAGTGTGCCAACGATCCATCGCATGTGCGTCATCGTGTCCTCCGCCCGGCGACCTTAGCGAACATGGTGCCAGCTGTCGTGGAGCCGCGCCGAGGGCGAAACATCCGCCCAGGCTCACTCTCGCATGGCTAGCGCAGCAGCCGCCGGGTCCAGCTCGAGCTGCCACCTGCCCAGGCGGTCTTCTCCCTCCAGGGCGAGGGCGAGGGCGTCGAGGTACTGCTGCCGGCTCCACGAGATGGCCCCGAAGCGCACCAGGTGGTCGGTGCGCGTCTGGCAGTCGACGAAGTCGAAGCCCCATCGGTGCAGGTTGGCCAGCAGCGTGGCGAAGGCCACCTTCGAGGCGTCGGGGGCGAGGGCGAACATCGACTCCCCGAAGAAGGCTCTGCCCAGCGCGAGGCCGTAGAGCCCGCCCACCAGCGTGCCGTCCTGCCACGCTTCGATGGAGTGGGTGTATCCCATCCGATGCAGCTCGACGAAGCCCTCGCGCAGCTCCGGGATGATCCAGGTGCCCTGCTGGCCGGGGCGCGGCACCGCGGAGCAGGCGTCGATCACCGCCTCGAAGGCCGTGTCGCAGCGCACCTCGTAGACCCCGCGGCGCATCTGCTTGCGGAGGCTCTTCGGCAGGTGCGCCTCGGAGGGCAGCACCACCCAGCGGGGGTCGGGGGAGAACCAGAACAGCGGCAGCGTGTCCGAGAGCGGCCACGGGAAGATTCCGCTGCGGTAGGCGAGCAGCAGCCGCGCGGGGGAGCAGTCGCCGCCCACGGCCACGATGCCGTCGGCGTCGGCGCTGTGGGGGGAGGGGAAGCGCAGCGAGGGGCCCAGCCAGCGGATCGCCATCGGAGCTTCGACTTCTAGAAGCGCGGGAGCGGCTGGCCGCGCACCCGGGCGAGCACGTTGTTGTAGACGTCCTGGAGGTAGATCGCGGCCTCCGGGCCCCCGGCGCCGCTCGACCGGATGTGCCGCACCATCTCGATGTCGGTGGTGCTGGCGTCGACCTGGCGGGCGACGATGTCGCCGCGGAGCACGTCGATGAAGGTGCTGCCGAAGGTCTTCTGGTAGATCGCGCTCACCGCGGTGGGCGCCGCCTCGGAGCCGTCGTTGGGGCCGAGGCGCCACGACATGTCGAACTCGATGGTCACGAGGTCGTGCACGACGTTGTGCACCCGGTAGCTGAAGGGATACTCCGGCTCGCTGTTGGGGGTGACGGTGTACTCCGAGACGCGCCGCCGGTCGGTGGTGACGTCGGGGTCGCGGAGGGCCTCGTAGACGCGCGCCAGCGGGGCGTGCACGTAGCCGCGCCCCTGGGCCCACTCGTAGTCTGCCCCTTCGCCCACGCGGGTGACGAAGACCTCCGGGTGGGGCTCGCTGGCCGTCGCAGGAGGGAGCGGCACGGTCACGGCCTCGAAGGGCTGCAGCCCCGGAGGGAAGGTCGTCGCCTCGTCACCGCCACAGCCGGATGAGAGCCCGAGGAAGAGCACGGTGGAGAGAGCAGATGCCCGCCGCTTCATGGGTCGACCATAGCGCAGGTGCTCTCGATCCGACGACCGGCTGACAACATTGGAGCCCCTGTCGTTCAGCGCGGCGGAGGCTGCGCGGTGCCACCGTCGCGACGCACCTCGGGCCCTCTCGGAACCTCCATCGGCGGCGTCTCGCTCCCGCCGAGGGAGGCGCACGCGGTGGCGCGATCGACCTCGACGGCCGAGCCGTTGGGGCCGTAGCAGACGTGCATGGCCGAGGGGACATCCGGGAGGGCGGCCGTCGCCGCGGACGCATCGGGAGGTGGTCGATGCGCCCGCGACGGGCACGCGCTCAAGAGGAGGAAGGCGAGGAGGGATGATCGAGGCACGCCCGCGACCGTGGCACAGGTCGCGCGCCGGGGTCACGAGGCGTTGCCGCGGGTCTTCACCTCGATGGTGCGGGCCTTCGCCTCCGCGCGCTTGGGGAAGCGGATGGTGAGCACGCCGTCGGCGTAGCTGGCCTCGGCGCTCTCGCTCGCCACGCGGCCCGGCAGACGGAAGGTGCGGGTGACCTCGCCGTAGCCTCGCTCGGCGAGGTGGTAGACGGTGCGGCCGTCGTCCGCGGGGGCGGTGCGGGTGGCCTTGATGGTCAGCACGTTGTTCTCTACGCCGACCTGCACGTCGGACTGGTTCACCCCGGGGAGATCGACGCGGAGGGTGATGTTCTCCTCGTTCTCGAAGACCTCCGCGGGCGCCTCGGGGCGAGGGCGATGGGCGAAGGACTTGTCCTGGAAGATGCGCTCCACCTCGCGGTCGAGGCCACGGAGGGAGGAGTCGATGCCGAAGGGACGCCAGAGGGTCATCATGGTGGTTTCTGCCTTTCCAGCCGAAGCGTTCTTGGTGCTGTGCTTCGGCGACATCCCCAGCAGAAACACCGCGCGCCGAGCGTCAAATCGCCTCCGCGATTTTTGTACGGGTCGCTGTGATACTGTCGCGCCGCCGTCGGCCGCGAACCCCTCCGAACGAAGACCACGAAGGCGCCTTTCTGATGTTGGCCCTGCTCGTCCGCGTCGATAATTTCCAGGACAACTCATCCCGCTCGTTCGCGTTCGCCAAGACGCCGGTGCGCATCGGTCGCAACGCCCTCAACGACCTGCCGCTGCCCTTCCCCTTCGTGTCGCAGTGGCACGCGGTGGTGGCCTTCGACCAGAGCAACGCGGCCTACTACGACCTCGGCTCCACCAACGGCACCACCGTCGGGGGGCAGCGCCTCGCGCCCAACCAGCCCGTGGGCATCCCGGGGCCCGAGTACGAGTTCCGCATCGGGGCGCTGAGGCTGACCTTCCAGCTCGCCAACGTGCCCGAGCAGATGATCACCCAGTCGGCCTCGACCAACGCCGACTCCACCGTGGTCTCCGCGGGGCTCCTCAAGAGCACCCAGTCCAGGGTCGCCTCGGGCCACCCCTCCATCGAGAACGACGTCTCCTCGACCATGATGATCGACACCGCGTCGATCATGGCCAGCCACGCCGCGGCGCAGACCGCCCGGCCCACGATGATGGGCCCGGCGCGCAGCCAGATCCTCGCGCTGCGCCCCCTCTACGCCGCGCACCGCCGCGCCTGGCAAGAACTCCAGCAGGGCCTCGTCAACGCCCTCTCGCAGGTCCCCGCGGCGCAGGTGCCGGCGGCGATCACCCTCTTCGCCGAGAGCTTCCCCGAGGTCGCCTCCGAGCCGCAGTTCAAGGCCCTCGCCCAGTCGCAGAACGTGCCCCTCCCGGGCGATCAGGACGGCTCCGGCGGGGCCGCCGGTCAGCTGGTGCAGCAGCTCGCGCAGTACCTCGTCCCGTCTCGGCCCGCGCCGCAGTCGCCGCAGGAGATGGAGGGCTTCCTGGTGAGGGCGCTCGCGGCGCTGGAGACCTTCGGCACCGCGTACGTGAGCCTGCGCCGCAGCCAGGAGGAGTTCGGCACCGAGATGGTCGGCTCGCAGCGCCGCAGCGCCGACCCGACGCCCATCGAAGACGCGCAGGACCCTCGCCCCGTGCTCGAGTACCTCCTCGACTGGACCGGCGACGGCGACGCCCGGATGCAGCAGCTCCGCGGTCAGTACGCCGAGATCATGACCCACCAGGTCGCCCTCCTGGGCGCCGTGATGGAGGGCGTGCGCAAGCTGCTCCAGGTGCGGCTCTCTCCCGCTGGGATCATGCGCCACGTCGACGGCGAGGCCGGGGCCTTCAGCTTCGGCCCCTTCAAGGCCGCCGCGGCGTGGAAGCGCTACCTGGCCCTCCACGACGAGCTCACCGAGGACAAGGAGATCACCTCCGCCATCTTCGGCCGCGACTTCGCCCGGGCGTACTCCGCCGCGCTCGGAGAAAACTTCGCTGACAACGATCCGAGGCGTGTACCATCCGGCCGGGGTCATTGATCCGGCCCTGAAGCTCTTCTGTCTTCTGGCGCGCAGGGGTTGTCGTTCCCATGAGAGTGCTCTCCACCCACGGGGTTGTTCGTTGGTTCGGGCTCTGCGCCGCGCTGGGCCTCGCCGGCGCGGTCGTCGCGTCCGCGTGTTCGAGCAACCGCCCGCCGCCCGCCGCTCCGCTGCCCGTGCCGATGGTGTGCGCCGTGGCGGCGCCCCCCTCGGTCGCCGGCGCCGTGCCCACGCTGCGCGCCGACGCCTGGGCCCGGCTGCTCATCCGCGGCTACACCCCCGGCATGGCGCAGGGCAACGTGCGCGACTGCACTGACCAGCCGGTCGCGTGGCGCGAGCCCACCATCCGCTGCCGCGAGTCCGCCGAGCCGAGCGCCCCGGTGCCGCAGCGCCCGCTCACCGAAGACGACGTGGTCGTCCAGCGCCTCTCCCCCAGCCTCCGGCTGGTGTGGGTCATCGTCGACCGCTTCGACAACGGCGAGGCCGTCGGCCCGGTGGCCCTCGCGGAGTTCACCGGCGACCGCGTCGGGGTGCGCGCCATCGGCACGCTCCGCACCTTCCCCCGCCGCCCCAGGCTGAGGCTCGAGTCCATCGGCGCTCGCCGGGTGCTCATCGGCGAGGGGGAGGTCTGCGCCGACGAGAACAACCCGCTCACCTGTCGCCGCCAGGCGCGGCTGATGATGCTCCAGGGTGACCGCTTCGTGGCCGAGCCGCTGCGCACCGCGAGCGGGCGCTGCCTCGGGCCGGCGCGCTTCGAATACAAGAAGGAGTACTCCGTGGTCGTCGCGGAGACGGGCTGGGAGCGCACCTTCGAGCTGCAGACCTCGCTCCAGTACCGCGCCGAGGGGGTGCAGGTGAGCGAGCAGGTGATCGTCTCCGACCGCGACCGCGCGAGGCCGCAGGTGCCGGCGCGCATCTTCCGCCGCGCGGCGGCCGACCGGGCGATCTACGTGATCAACAACGCCTTCGTGGCGAGCGACCCCTCCCTCTGGAACCGCGTGCTCCGCGTCGACGCGCGCACCGGCATCGTGCGCGACGGCGGCCTCGGCGACGCGAGCAACGACGCCCCCGACGCCGACGACGAGGCGGACATGGACCTCATCGGCGCGGGCCTCTGAGACTCTCTCTATCCCCCCTTCGCAGACCTCTTCCTGATCCCCCTCTCATAGGTTTGGAGTGACGGTGATGAGCACAGACGACAAGACGGGCGTGCGGGTGCGTTGGCTCGTGGCGGGCGCGTTCACCGCGAAGCCCTCCGGGCGGCGCTTCACGGTGTCCCCCAACAGCTTCGCGCCCACCCTCGAGGCGACCGCGCTGAAGGTCGACGCGACGGTACCCGACCGCCTCGGCGACGGGGCGAAGCGCTCCTACCCGGTGGCCTTCGGCTCGCTCAAGGCCTTCCAGGCCAGCGACGTGATCGCCTCGGTCCCCGCCCTGGCGGGGCTCTCCGCGCTGGGCGCCTCGCTGGCGCAGACCGACGCGACGAAGCGCCCCGACCCGGTCACGGCGGTGGCGAGGGTCATCGAGCTGGTGGGCGACGGCAAGCTGGCCGCGGCGCTCAAGACGAAGCTCAACGTGACCCCGCCCGCCCCGGCGGCGGCGCCCGCCCCGGCGGCGGCGCCCGCGGCGACCACGCTCGACTCGCTGCTCTCGGCGGACAGCACCCCGGTGGCGCCGCCGTCCGCGGGCACGGCGGTGAGCAGCTTCCTCAAGGCGATGCGAGGGCCCTCGACGACCGCGACGCAGCCCGCCGCGGGGCGGGGCGCGAGGGACGTGATCGAGGCCGAGGTGTTCGGCACCGCGGTGGACATCCTGCGCTCGCCCGAGGTGTCGGCGCTGGAGTCGGCCTGGCGAGGCCTCAAGCTGCTGGTAGACCAGTGCCCCGAGAACGCGGGCATCGGCGTCGAGGTGCTGGACGTCGACGCCGCCGGGACGCTCGACGCGATCCGGGCGGCGCTCCCGGAGGTGCCCGAAGACGAGGCGCCGGACGCGATCTTCGTGTTCGACGCGGTCGACGACCCGGCTCGCTTGCAGGAGCTGGCCAACCTCGGCGCGGACAACGACATCCCCGTGGTGGCGGGCGTGACCTCCGCCCTCTTCGGCCAGAAGGACCCGCACGCGGTCTCGGCGCGCATCGAGGACGACGACGGCTCGCTCCCCTCGGCGTGGAAGGAGCTCCGCGCCGACGAGGCCGCTCGCTGGCTCGCGGTGGTGAGCAACCGCCCGGTGCTGCGCACCGAGGGCACGGGCGCGGCGCGGCGCGTGGTGTTCGGATCCCCCGTGGCGGCGCTGGGGGCGATGCTCTCGGCGAGCTACCACAAGAGCGGCGCCTTCGCGCGCATCGTCGGGCCGCAGGGGGCCCTCAAGGCCGCCGGCTCGTACGAGCTGCCCAGCGGTCGCGACGCGGGCAACCTGGTGCCGACGGAGACCTTCTACTCCATCAGGGCCCAGAGTCGGCTTGCCGAGCTCGGGATCATCGGCCTCGGCAGCGGCCGCAACAGCGACGCGATCATCCTGTCGTCGATGCCGACGGCGAGGAAGGGCGACGACGTGGTGCCGCTCTCGGCGCAGGTGCTCACCGGGCGCGTGGTGCGCTTCGCCCGCTGGGTGCTGGCGCAGCTCCCTCCGGGCGCCGAGGAGCCCGAGGTGAAGCTGCTCTTCGAGCAGGCGGCGGCGGTGTTCCTCTTCCCGACGGCGCAGGAGGCGGCGCGGCTGGAGGCCCAGGTGGTGACCCAGGGCGAGCAGCGCAGCGTGGTGCTCTCCGTGAGCGCCCGGGCCGACCTCGCGGGCATCCCCTTCCACCTCGCCTTCGGCCTGCCGCTCAAGTGAGCGCCGGCCTCACCGCCCCATCAACCGCCTGAACGCCTTCCCCCTCGCCAGCAGCGACGCCGAGGGCGCTCGCCGCAGCGCCTCGGAGAGGTCCAGCGCCAGCTCGAACAGCATGGTCATGGCGGCGCTCGACTCCTGCGGCGCTCGCTCGAAGCACGGCCAGATCAGCCCGATGCCCTCCTCGACGAGCCCCAGGGCCTCGGCCCGCCCAGGCCCCTCGTCGAGCGTCGCGTGGAGCGCGGTGAGGCTGCTGGCGAGGTGCAGCCCGAAGGCCTCGGGCCTCTCCCGCACCAGCGACCCATAGAGCCCCACGGCCTCGCGGGCGGCGCTCCCGGCCTCCCTCCTGCGCCCGAGGCTCCGGAGCGCGTTGCCCATGTTGTGGAGGCTCATGGCGAGGCCCGGGAGGAAGGCCTCCGGGCTGCGCTGCGCCAGCGCCCGGTGAGCGTCGACGGCCTCGCGCGAGGCGGCCAGGGCCTCGGTCTTGCGGCCCGCTCCGAGCAGCGCGATGGCCTCGTCGTTGAGGCTCCTCGCCAGATCGGGCAGCCAGGCGTCCGGGTCGCGCTGGGCCAGCGCGCGGTAGCGGTCGACGGTCTCTCGGGCGGACATCGCTGCTACATGGCGTGTATCCGAGGCCTGCGCTACTCCCTCAGCCATGCACCCAGCCCTCACCTACGCCCTGGTCTCCCTGGCGGTCGTGGCCTTCCTCGCGGCGTGGTGGGTCGACGGTCGCCCCGACGGTCACCGCCTCGCGGGCTGGCGCCGCTACACCCTCGTCGCGCAGGCCGCCGCGGTCGCGCTCGCGGTGCTGGTGCTGCGCCCCGGTCGGGGCACCCACGACGCGCCCGCGGCCTTCGCCGCGGCCATCGGCAATGGCACCCCCGCGCTCATCGACGTCTACAGCAACTGGTGAGGCCCCTGCCTGGTGGCACGACCGTCGGTCGACGGTCTCGAACGAGCGCTTCATGAACGGATGGCGGTGGTGAGGGTGGACATCGAGTCGCCCGCCGCGCAGATGGTGGTGCGACGCTACGGGCTGAGGGCGACGCCGACCTATGTGCTGGTCGACGGCCAGGGCAACGAGGTGTGGCGCCAGGTCGGGGGATCGCCCGACCGCGCCGTCATCGAGCAGCGCCTCGCCGGGCTCGCCCGACCACGTCGCTGAAGTGCGTGTATGGTGCGCCCATGGTCAGCAATCGTTGGGTGAAGTGGGTCGCTCTCGCGGCCGTGCTGTCGGCGGGCTGTAGCGACGGTGATGCTCCCGTGGTCGACCCCGACGCGGGCTTCTTCGAGGACGACGTCGGGTCCGTCGAGGACACCGGCTCCGGGGAGGAGGATGCCCCGGCGACGGATGTTCCGGTCAGCCCGACGGACGTTCCGGTCAGCCCGACGGACGTGCCTGCGGTCGATGTCCCGGTCAGCCCGGCGGACGTCCCCGTGGGGAGCGATGTCCCGGTCGATGTCGGCGCTCCCGTCGACCTCGGGGTCACCCCCGACGTCCCCGCGACGCCCGACACCGGCGCGCCCATGGATGCCCCGTCGCCCATCGATGTCCCGGTGACCCCGGTGGACGCTCCCAGCCTCGACGTGGTCTCGCCGATGGACCTTCCCCGCGTCGACACGGGCGCGGCGATGGACGTCCCGGTCGACACCGGCCGCCGCGACACCGGGACCACCTGCGGCGCCCCCGGCCAGCCCTGCTGCGGCCTTCGCACCTGCGAGGCCGGCGCCGAGTGCTCGGGCCTCTTCGGGGGCGTGAACACCTGCCAGGCCTGCGGCGGCGCGGGCCAGCGCTGCTGCCAGCGCACGACCCCCGCCTGCGGCGCTTCGCTGCTCTGCGGCCGTGACGGCTTCTGCCAGGCCTGCGGCGCTCCCGGCCAGCCCTGCTGCGGAAGCACCTGCGCGGCGGGCTCCACCTGCAACGGCTCCACCTGCACGGCCTGCGGCGGCCCCGGCCAGACCTGCTGCCCAGGGCGCCTCTGCGGCGCCGGCTTCCAGTGCTCCCTGCTCACCAACGCCTGCCAGGCCTGCGGCGGCCCCGGCCAGACCTGCTGCGCCGGGTCGACCTGCTCCTCGGGCCTCGCCTGCCGCAGCAACACCTGCCAGGTGTCCACCTGCGGAGGCGCGGGTCAGACCTGCTGCGGCGGGAGCACCTGCAACGGCGCGACGCTCACCTGCAGCGGCGGGTCGTGCGTCGCCTGCGGCACCAGCGGTCAGCCCTGCTGCGCCGGAAGCACCTGCAACGTCGGCCTCGCCTGCGCCAGCGGCACCTGCTCGTCGTGCGGGGCGTCGGGCGAGGTCTGCTGCGGCGGAAGCACCTGCAACGTCGGCCTGTCCTGCTCGTCCACCAACCGCTGCGGCACCAGCGTGCGCTGCGGCAGCCGCCTCCAGCCCTGCTGCGCGGGCAACACCTGCAACCTCGGGCTGCGCTGCTCGGGCAGCATCTGCTTCTGATCGCTCCCTCCGCTCACCAGCGCGGCGTTCGGAGCGCTCCGAGCGCCAGCTGACCCGTCCGGTCGCTGCCCCAGCAGCGCAGCGTCCCGTCCATCATCCGAGCGCAGGTGTGGTTGGAGCCCGCGGCGATCTCCGCCACGCCCGCGAGCTCGCGCACCGTCACCGGCGAGGGCCGCGAGCCCCCCTGCGAGTCGTCGCCGCACTGCCCGTAGTCGTTGTTGCCCCAGCAGCGCACCGTGCCGTCCGTCCTCCGGGCGCAGGTGTGAAACTCCCCGGCCGCAAGCTGCGCCACGCCCGTCAGCCCGGCCACCGTGATCGCCGCGGGGCGTGGGCTCGTGGTGGTGCCGTCCCCCACCTGCCCGGCGGAGTTGCGGCCCCAGCAGGCCACCGTCCCGTCGGAGCGCAGGGCGCAGGTGTGGCTGTAGCCGCCGACCAGGGCGGTCACGGTGCCCGTCCCCGGAACCGCCGTGGACACCCAGCGCGCCGTGGTGGTGCCGTCGCCGAGCTGTCCGTCGTCGTTGGCTCCCCAGCACCGCGCCGCGCCCGCGCTGGTCCACGCGCAGGCGTGAAACAACCCAAGGCCCACCCCCGCCGCGCCGCTCAGCCCCACCACCGGGCTGCTCGCCCGGGGGATCCCGTACATCCCCGCGGAGTTGATCCCCAGCCTGCCGTTGTTGTTGCCCCCCCAGCACCGCACGCTCCCTCCCGAGAGGGCGCACGCGAAGGTCTGCCCAAGCCCGAGGTCGGTCACCCCGCTCAGCCCGAGCGCCACCGTCGGCGTCGCGCGGGTGCCCCCTTCGGTGCCGTCTCCGATCTGTCCGTCGCTGTTGTATCCCCAGCAGCGCACCGTCCCGTCGGTCATCCTCGCGCAGGTGCCGAAGCTCCCCACCGCGAGCCCCGCGGCGCCCGTGAGCCCGCTCACCGCGACGGGCACGTGCCGCGACCTCGCCGTGACGCCGTCGCCGAGCTCGCCGGTGTTGCCGCTGCCCCAGCACTGCGCCGATCCGTCTGCGAAGCGGGCGCAGGTGTGCTCTCCGCCCGCCGCGACCTGCACCGCGCCGGCCCGCACGCCCAGCGCCGTCTCCGGGGTGCGGTGGCCCGAGAGGCCCGCGTCGTCGCCAAGCTCTCCCGCCGCGTCGCTCCCCCAGCAGCGGACGCTCGCGTCCATCCGTCGGGCGCAGGCGTGGTTGCCTCGCGCCGTGACCTCCGTCACCGCCCCGAGCCCTGGAACCACCGTCGGGGTCATCTGGGCGCCGCCGAGGGTTCCGTCTCCCATCTGCCCGAGGGCGTGGGTGCCCCAGCAGAGCACGGCCCCGTCGGTGCGCCGGGCGCACGTGAACGAGGCGCCCGACGTGAGGCTCGCCACCCGGTCGAGGCCCAGCACGGCCACGGCCGCGTCGCGGCGGGCGCTGGTGCCGTCGCCAAGGTCGTAGCCGCTGTTGTCCCCCCAGCAGCGAGCGGTCCCGTCGGAGCGCCATGCGCAGGAGTGGAAGCTGCCGAGGGAGATCCCCACGGCGCCGCTCAGCCCCTGGACCATCACCGGGGACAGCGCCCGATCCACCCCGGCGCCCGCGCCGCTCTGGCCCTGGAAGTTCATCCCCCAGCAGCGCGCCGTCCCGTCGGAGAGCACCGCGCAGGTGTGAGCGACCCCCGACGAGATCGACACCACCCCGCTCAAGCCCGGGACCATCGTCGGAGTGGGCACCGAGCCGGTCTGCGTCCCGAGGCCCATCTGCCCGCTGAGGTTGGTGCCCCAGCAGCGCACCGTCCCGTCGTTGAGCCGGGCGCAGGTGAAGTTCTCCCCCAGGGAGAGTTCTGCGACGCCGACGAGGCCGACGACCGCGCGAGGCGTCAGCCCGAGGCCCCCGGCCGTCCCGCCGCCGAGCTGCCCGCTGCTGTTGCGCCCCCAGCACTGCGCCGTCCCGTCGGCCAGGCGGGCGCATGCGTGGGTGTTGCCCGCCACGATCTGCACGGCGTTGGCGAGGCCGATCACCGGCGTCGGCCGCCAGCGCCCGGTGCGCGTCCCGCCGGTTCCGTCGCCGAGCTGCCCGTTCTCGTTGTTGCCCCAGCAGCGCGCCGCGCCGTCGACCAGCCGGGCGCAGGTGAAGTCCGTTCCCGCCGCCACCTGGGCCACCTGGGTGCAGGCTCCGCGGCTGCACACCCCGGCGCAGCGCACGCCGCAGCCGCCGCAGTGGGCGCTGTCGCTCGCGGTGTCGGTGCACACGTCGCCGCAGAGGCGACGGGGAGAGACGCAGCCCGCGTCGGGGGTCCCAGCGTCGACAGGACCGGTGTCGGGAGCGCCCACATCACGGCCCACGTCCGTCGCGACATCGACCACCACCGGGACATCCACCACGTCGAAGCCCGCATCGCGCGCCCCGGCATCGACCCCGACATCGACCGGAGCGCCACGGTCCGCGGGCACATCGATGATGGGCACATCGACCACGGGCACATCGACCACGGGCACATCGACCACGGGCGCATCGACCATGGGCACATCGACCACGGGCACATCGACCCTCGGGACATCGACCGTGGGCACATCGACCGTGGGCACATCGACCGGGCTTCCCAGGTCGATGGCGACGACGACGTCGGCGGGGGTCTCCGCGTCGGAGGGAGGAGCGCCGGGCGCCGGGTCCGACGAGCAGGCAGCGGCAGCGGCGATGAGCAGGGGGAGGGCGGCGCGGCGGATCATGGGCAATCCGTTACTGCGCGGATCGCGCTTTGGGTAGTGCGCCCCTTACCTCGGGTCATGGCACGTCGGGCGTGTACCCTCCGGTCGCCGTGCCCTCGCGCTCCATCCGCCTTCGCGTCGCTGCCCTCGCGCTCTCTGCGGCCCTCGCCGCCTGTGACGACGGGCCCCAGGTGAACCCCATGGACAGCTCACGCTCCTACGTCGCCGAGGCCTTCACGCCCACCGCGGCGACCCGCGCCTACTGCGGCTCGGCCGACGCCGACGCCATCGAGGCCCGCATCACCGCCCTGCTCTCGGCGCTCACCCCCGCGGAGAAGGTCGCGCTCATGCACGGCCACACCCTCGGGCTCGTCGAGCATACCTGGGAGGTTCCGGGCAACGAGGCCCACCGCATCCCAGGGCTCCACATGCTCGACGGACCGCGCGGCCTCAGCGCCTTCACCCAGGTCGAGGCCACGGCCTTCCCCGTGGCCATGATGCGAGGCGCCACCTGGGACCCGTCGCTCGAGCGCCGCGTGGGCGAGGCCATCGCCGAGGAGGTGCGCTCCCTCGGCGTCGACGTGCTGCTCGCGCCCACCATGAACATCCTCCGCCACCCCCGCTGGGGCCGCGCCCAGGAGACCTACTCCGAGGACACCCACCACCTCGGCGCCATGGCCGTCGCCTTCATCGAGGGGGTGCAGTCGCGAGGGGTGCTCGCCAGCGCCAAGCACTTCGCCGCCAACAGCATCGAGGACAGCCGCCACCGCGTCGACGTGCGCGTGGACGAGCGCACGCTGAGAGAGGTCTACCTCCCGCACTTCCGCCGCGCCGTGGTCGACGCCCGCGTGGCCTCGGTGATGAGCGCCTACAACAAGGTCAACGGCGACTGGAGCGACCAGAGCGCCCACCTGCTGCGCGACGTGCTCCGCGGCGAGTGGGGCTTCGCGGGCTTCGTCGAGTCCGACTGGATCCTCGGCACCCACGGCGACGTCGAGTCGGTGCGCGCGGGCCTCGACATCGAGATGCCCATCGGGCTGCACTTCGAGCGGCTGACCTCCCGCATCGAGCAGGGAGAGATCAGCGAGCGCGAGATCGACGTCTCGCTCCGTCGCATCCTGCGCGCCCAGCTCTGCTACGGCCTCGACGCCCGCGCACGGGTCGCCGACGACCCCACGCGCAGGCTCACCCCGGAGCACCTCTCGCTCGCCCGCGAGGTCGCCCGCCGCGGCATGGTGCTCCTTCGCAACGAGACATCGCGCGGTGCTCCCGCGCTGCCCCTCGACCCGGGCTCGCTGCGACGCCTCGTGGTGCTGGGGCGCAACGCCGACGTCGAGAACCTCGGCGACCACGGCAGCAGCAACGTGCGCTCGGCGCAGGTGGTGACGGCCCTCGAGGGCCTGAGGGCGCGCGCCGGGGCGGGGGTCACGGTGACGCACCTCCCGGGCGACGCGCTCGACGAGGCGGGGCAGCGCGCGGTGAGGGAGGCCGACGCCGTGGTGGTCGTGACGGGCCTCCAGGCGGGCGACGAGGGCGAGGCGGAGGTGGGGGCCGGCGACCGCGACGGGCTCGCGCTGCCGGCGGGAGAGGTGGGGCTGATCCGCGCGGTGGCGGCGCTCCACGAGCGGGTGGTGGTGGTGCTGGAGGGCGGCGCGGCGATCCTGACGAGCGGGTGGCGCGACGAGGTCGAGGCGGTGGTGATGGCGTTCTACCCGGGCGTCCAGGGGGGCAGCGCGCTGGCCGAGGTGCTCTTCGGCGACGCGGCGCCTTCGGGGAGGCTGCCCTTCTCGATCCCCGAGCGGGAGGCCGACCTGCCGGTCTTCGACAACCGCTCCGACGCGGTGACCTACGGGTATTTCCACGGCTACCGGCACCTCGCGAGGGAGGGCGTCCCTGCGGCGCACGCCTTCGGCAGCGGGCTCAGCTACACGACCTTCGGCTACAGCGAGCTCTCGCTCTCGGCGACGACGGTGCGCGCGGGCCAGAGCTTCACGGCCTCGGTGACGGTGACCAACCGTGGAGCCGTGCGGGCCATCGAGACCGCGCAGCTCTATGTGACGGCGAGGGGGTCGAGGGTGGAGCGCTCCCCGCGCGACCTGCGCTCCTTCGCGCAGGTGGATCTTGCGCCCGGGGCGAGCGCCCGGGTGACGCTGACCGTGCGCGCCGACGAGCTCGCGTACTGGGACACCGCGAGCTCGGCGTGGGTGCTGGAGCCCATCGCGTACGACGTCATCGTGGCGCCCGACGCGGCCGCCGAGGGGCTGCGCGCGACGGTGCGGGCGGAGTGAGCTGACCTGGAGTTCGGAGTACGAGCGCGAGGGCATCGGCGAGCGCTCCTCCGGTACGAGCGCGAGGCTGTCGTCGGGGAGTCCCCGGTACGAGCGCGAGGCCCACGGCGGGGAGTGCTTCGGTACGACCGCGAGGCGTCGTTACCCGGAGCCAGACCCTGAGCGTTAGAGGGTGTCGAT
>Ga0066427_1000038_pt1 | contig 55700 bp, 39 predicted proteins | sample LakWasMet39_LOW7_2_FD_59515 | JGI IMG/M metagenome (GOLD analysis project Ga0066427, IMG submission 59515) | Freshwater sediment methanotrophic microbial communities from Lake Washington under simulated oxygen tension - Sediment Metagenome 39_LOW7 | ecosystem: Environmental > Aquatic >... | reverse complement strand
CAATCAGGAACGGTTGGCGGCATAACGAAACTTCTTGTCCAGATAACTGGGTGCGATACACGCCGGACGCTAAGCGTCCGTCTCGTCGGGTGTCGAGGCCGCTGTCCAGGCCCTGGTCATACTCTGACCTCTTGACGGCGGCGTCCGTACGGCAGAGATCCGCTCGAACCGACGACACGAAGTTCGCGGACTCCCACGCGGTCGCGCGGAGCTTCCGGCGAGCTCGGTGGGGAGCGCAGGCGGACGGTCGAGGGCGCTCCCCTCGATGTTCACCGACGCTGTGCTGGCAGACGCCCTCCTGGCCTGGGCCTTCGCTCGGGCCCTCGGCAGTCGGGGGGGTGCGCTGGCGAGGCCGCATGCTGCACGAGGCCCCGATGAGAGCGCCGCCGACCTGATACCGGCTGCTGGCATCACCATCGCACCCCAGGTGTGGCGCGGCGCCACGGTCGTCCGAGCGCTGCGTTGAGGCCAGATTCCCGCGATTCTCGACGCTCCGGGTGGTCGGCATGGACAGTGCGAACGGCCCTACGCATGAGCACGCGGACTGCGACGAGCCTTGGTGAACTTGAGACATCAGCCGCATCGGACCCCGAGCGCGAGCTGCCACCCGCCATCCACGCCGAGGCGGGCCACCTGGAGGTGAGAGGCGTCGGAGGCATCGGCTACTACCGTGACGTCGCCGGGGCCAACCCCGCCATCGTCCTCATCCACTCGATCAACGCGGCCGCCTCGGCCTACGAGATGCGACCCCTGTTCGAGGCCTTCCGAGGGCGCCGCCGGGTGTTCGCGCTCGACCTGCCAGGCTTCGGCCGCTCGCAGCGCGGCGATCGGGAGTACCGCCCCGGGCTCTACGCCGACGCCATCGAGCGCTTCATCGTGGACGTGGCCTCGCCCCAGGGCGATCCCATCGACGCGGTGGCGCTCTCGCTGTCGTCGGAGTTCCTCGCGCGGGTGGCGGTGAGGGCGCCGGAGCTGTTCCGCTCCATCACGCTGATCTCTCCCACCGGGCTCGGCCCGGCGCGCCCGGGAGGGAGGCTCGTCCACGGGGCGCTCGACAAGGCCCTCGGGGTGGGGGCCCTCTCCTCGGGGCTCTTCCGGCTGCTGCGCTCCGAGGCCTCGATTCGCCACTACCTGAAGAAGTCCTTCGTGGGATCCATCGATGAGGGCCTCGCGCGCTACGCGATGAAGACCTCCGCGGTGCCGGGCGCCCGCTTCGCGCCGGTCGCCTTCCTTCGGGGGGCGCTGTTCACCCCCGACGCGCTGCGCTCGCTCTACGAGCCCCTGAAGGTCCCCACCCGGGTGGTCTTCGACCAGGACCCGTACACCCGCTTCGACAAGCTGGAGGAGCTCACCCGCAGCAACCCCAGGGTGAGCGCCCACCGGGTCGCTCCCTCGCTCGGAATGCCCCAGTTCGATCGCACCGGCGAGCTCGTCTCGCTGATCGAGCAGCAGGGACCCGGCGCGGGAGCGAGCCCATGACCGGCTCCCCGGGTGTGTCCGCGAACATCCTGGTGGTCGACGACGACCCGGAGCTCGGCGAGATGGTCGCGCTCTTCGCCCGTCAGCTCGGCCACGAGGCCACGTTCACGCAGCAGCCGGGGGAGGCGCTCTCGATCCTGACCACGCAGCCCTTCGACCTCGTGTTCACCGACCTCGGCATGGCCGTGATGGACGGGATCACCCTCTGCACCCGCATCGCGGGCGCGTGGCCCGACGTGCCGGTGATCGTGCTCACCGGGCACGGGAGCATGGAGACCGCGGTCAACGCGATGCGGGCGGGGGCCTACGACTTCCTCACCAAGCCCGTGAACACCGAGGTGCTGGCGATGTCCATCGAGCGCGCCCTGGAGCACGCGCGCCTGCGCCGCGAGGTGACGCGCCTCCGCGACGAGGTGGGCAGGGTGAAGCCCTCCCGCGCGCTGGTGGGGTCGAGCCGCGCCATGCGCGAGCTGCACGACCTCACCTCCCGGGTCGCGGCCACCGACGCCACGGTGCTCATCACCGGAGAGAGCGGCACGGGCAAGGAGCTCGTCGCCCGCGCCATCCACGCCATGAGCGCTCGCAGCCACGGCCCCTTCGTGGCGATCAACTGCGCCGCGGTGCCTCACCACCTGCTGGAGAGCGAGCTCTTCGGGCACGTGAAGGGCGCCTTCACGGACGCCCGCAGCGGCCGCCCGGGACTCTTCGTCGAGGCCAACGGCGGCACGCTGCTGCTCGACGAGATCGGCGAGATGCCCCTCGACATGCAGGCCAAGCTGCTCCGGGCGCTGCAGGAGCGCACGGTGCGGCCGGTGGGCGGCGACCGCGAGCTGCCCTTCGACGCGCGTGTCATCGCCGCCACGCACCAGGAGCTCGACGCCCTCGTGGAGGCCAAGACCTTCCGCGAAGACCTCTTCTATCGCATCGCGGTGGTGATCGTCCCGGTGCCGACGCTGCGCGAGCGCAGCGACGACGTGCTGGTGCTGGCGCAGCACTTCCTCACCCGCTTCGTCGACCGCTTCGGCAAGCGGGTGGTGGGCTTCCACCCTTCGGCGATCGCCCGGATGGCGGCCTACTCCTGGCCTGGCAACGTGCGCGAGCTCGAGAACTGCGTAGAGCGCGCGGTGGCCCTTACCCGCGGCGACACGATCACCGTGGACGACCTGCCCGAGCGCATCCGCACCTTCCAGCCCGAGCGCCCGCTGGCCGCTCCGGAGGAGGCGACGGAGATGATGACCCTCTCGGAGCTGGAGCACCGGTATCTCCAGCGGGTGTTGTCGCTGGTGGGCGGCAACAAGTCCCGCGCCGCGCGAGTGCTCGGCCTCGACCGACGGACGCTCTACCGCATGCTCGATCGAGAGCGCGGCGAGCAGGGGGGGCGCGAGTCCTCGGTCCAGCTCGGCGAGCGCCACGAGCACCACCACTGAGCACGAGCCCACTTCGGATATCCATTCGATTCCATCCATCCCAATCCCATCGAGGAGGCCCCAATGGCCATGACGGACAGCCCCGAACACCCCGGCTGGTGGACGACGCACGAGAGCAGCGGCTGGGAGCGCGCGAAGGAGGCGCTCCGCCGCGACTGGGCCCAGACGAAGTACGACTTCGGATTGAAGTTCGGTGAAGACCTTCACCAGGAGCTGAAGGACACGGTGCGCCAGGCCGCGGGGACCGAGCCGATCCCCGAGCCTCACGTGGCCAACGAGTCGGGCGCGTGGTCCGATGAGGCCGCGGTGCGCTACGGCTACGGAGCGGGCCTCTCTCCCAACTACCGCAGCCACCTGACCTGGAGCCACGAGCTCGAGTCCCAGCTCAAGACGGACTGGGAGGCCATGCGCTCCGGCCGCCCCTGGGAGGAGGTCCGCCTGGCGGTCCGCTACGGCTGGACCCGCGCCTCGCGCCCTCACGACTGAAGTCCTCCCTCTCTCCCTCTCTCCCTCTCTCCCGATACTCCCCCTTTGACATTGAGCGGTTGCCTCGATGCTCCGATCGCATCGCCGGGATGTCGGTCCCCAAATGGGATGAGCCCCCTGCGCTCTTCCCTCTCGGGAGCGCGCAGGGGGCTCATCGATGCGTCGGGGCGCCTCGGGGCCGCCCTCGAGCGATCACAGCATGACGGTGTATCCGATGTTGAGCCCGAAGGAGGTGTTGCCCCCGATGAACGTGCCCTGCGGCGTGCGGATCACCTCCGAGGTCGAGTACACGAACTGGAGCGCCGGCGTCAGGATGCCCGAGCGGCCCACCATGATGTTCATGCCGAGGCGAGGGGCGAGCGCGAAGCCGGCGCCCGGGCCGTCCGCGTACCCGAGGCCCACGCCGACGCCGAGGAAGGCGAACAGGCTCTGGGTGAGCGGAAGGTGGTAGCTCGGCTCGACCAGCACGTTGAGCGAAGAGGCCGAGGTGCTGACTCCGTTGGTGGTGGTGCTCGAGTAGTTGAAGCCGACGATGCCAGAGAGCTGGAGGTTGTCGGTAAAGAACCAGCCCACCGTCGGCGAGATGTTGAACTGCGTGAGATCACCCGCGAGGGTGAGTCCGATCGAGCCGCCGAGCTCGACCACGCCGGGGCGACCGTACGCCGTACTGCCGCCGATGCCGGCCTGAGAGACGATGCCTCCCGCGGGGACCATCGGCGCCGCGACCCGCGGGGCCGGGTCGTTGTCCGAGCGCGAAGGCGGCAGCGCGGCGGGCGGCGTGCCGCTACCGACCTGGACGCTGCCGCTCACCGCGGCGCCCGTCGAGATGTTGCTCCCCGTTTGCGCGAAGGAGGCCGAGGAGAGCGCCGTCACGCTTGCCATCACGCCCATCGTGAAGACGACATGAGAAAACTTCATAGGGACCTCCACAGCGTTGATTGTTTCGTGCTGCGATCATTGGCGGAACCTCTCCGCAGATTCGCCGCACAGCCCCTTTCGCACGCCTCATGCCAGTGCGTGTTGTTGCACAATCGCCCATTCTTGCGACGCTTGGAGACAATGGCTGCAAGACCGCCACACCCGCGTGGCCCCCGGGCTGTGCGGTGTGCTGATAACGTACAATGAATAGGATAATAGGATGAGGGGGCTCAGATCACGGCGGCCAGGGCGTCGTCGATGCGGGAGTACTTGAAGGAGTACCCGTCGGCGATGAGCGCGGCGGGCACCGCGCGCTGGCCGGTGACGACGACCTCGGCCATCTGTCCCATGGCGAGGCGCAGCGCGAAGGCTGGCACCGGCAGCCACGAGGGCCGTCGGAGGCGGCGCCCGAGGGCCTCGGCGAAGTCGCGGAAGCGCACCGGCTCCGGGGCGGTCACGTTGACCGGGCCGTGGAGGGTGGGGTGGTCGAGGGCCCAGACGATCGCGCCCACGACGTCGGCGAGGTGCACCCACGAGAACCACTGCCGCCCGTCGCCCACCGGCCCCCCGACGAACATCTTGAAGGGGAGCAGCATCTTCTCGAGCGACCCGCCTCCGTCGCCGAGCACCACGCCCAGGCGCAGCCGCACCTCTCTCGCGCCGAAGCTCGAGACCCGCTCGGCCTCGCGCTCCCACTCCCGGCAGACGCCCGAGAGGAAGTCGTCCCCCGAGGGGGTCGCCTCGGTCACCTCCTCGTCGCCGCGCGGTCCGTAGAAGCCCACCGCCGAGGCGTTGACCAGCACCTTCGGTCGACGCCCGGCCGCGCCGATCGCGTCGACCACCCGTCGGGTGGTGCGCACCCGGCTCTCGAGGATCGCGGCCTTGTACTCCGCGTCCCAGCGCTTCGCCCCGATGGACTCTCCTGCGAGGTTGACCACCGCGTCGAGGTCCTCGACCCCTTCGGCGGTGATGGCCTCGAGCGACCTCGCGTCGGCCACCCCAGGCAGGGCCCTCCTCGCCTTTGCCGGGTCGCGGGAGAACGCCACGACGGCGTCGCCTCGCTCCGTGAGCGCGGCGACCAGCGCCTTGCCTACGAAGCCCGTGGCTCCGACTACTCCGACTCTCATGATGGACTCCTACGGCTCGGGGATGACCCGTAGGATGCTCCCCCCTAGCGGGGCGGCTGCAACTGGAAGTCCGGCTCCGGGAGCTGCGCGGCCGCGGGCAGGCGCCCGCCGGGCTGCGCGGCCCTGCGCTGGGCCGCGGCGGCCTGCTGCTGGGCCTGCTGCATCTGCCGCATCATCTGGGCCTGCTGGGCCTGGAGGGCGGCGATCTGGTCGCGCACGTTGTTGACGGCGACGACCGGGGCGTCGAGGGAGACCTCGAAGCGGGCGCCGGTGTCGCCGACGCGGGTCGCGTGGAGGGTGCCGTGCACGGCGTCGGTGGCGTTGGCCTCGGGGGAGGGCGGAGCGCCGAGCAGCGAGAGGATCGCCGCCGGGGTGAGGTGCACCACCGCCGCGCGATCGTCGGGGACGGCCGGGGCCAGCCGGTCGCCGGTGAGCATCGCGCGGTAGCGGGCGACCGGGTCGAGCGCGTCGACGAGCACGAGGGTGTCGCCCTCGGGGACGAGGAGCACCGAGCGGCGGTACTGGTCGCGCACTTCGGCAGGAACCTGCGGCGGAAGCCGGGCCGGGTCGGGGCCGAGGCGCAGCCGGAGCGATCCGGCGGGGAGCCCGGGGGTCGGGGGGAGGATGGCGAACTGGTCGGCCGGGTTCTGGCCGGACGGCCGGGGGGTGCGCGGGACGGCCGTGGCGGTGGCGCGGAGGGCGGCGATCTGCGCGGCGGCGCCGGGGAGGCGGACGATCTCGACGCGGGAGACGCCATCGCCCGGGATGAAGCCCATGGCCCGCTGCCCGTGGCGGCGGAACCCGGTCAGGTCGCGGAGGGCATCCTGGAAGCGCACCATCTCGGGCCCGAAGGCCGCGGCCATGCGGGGGTCGGTGGCGTCTTCGGAGAGCAGCGGAGAGAGGGCCGAGACATCGAAGCCCGTGGCGAAGTAGGCGTTGGCGGCGGCCGGGAGGCGGCGCAGCAGGTCGAGCGCGGCGTGCTGACCGACGGACGAGCCGACGAGGGCCCGGGTGCTCGCGCCGCCCGCGTGGGCGAACTCGATCTCCGAGCGGAGGTGGTAGCTGGTGTCGTCGAGCACGAGCGAGGCGTGGGCCTGGGAGAGGTCCTCGAAGAGCTGCTGGGTGTTCACGGCGCTGCGGTGCACCGCTTCGTACTGGGCGACGAGGCCGCGGTTGGTGCCCGCGTCGTTGCGCCGCGGGTCCTGCGCCTCGAGGGCCGCGAGCTGCAGCGCCAGGATGCGCCGGGCCGGGGCGGGGCGCACGACCGCGTCGAGCAGGGCGTTGTTGGGGGGCGCGCTCGCCGCGGCGCGCACCAGCCAGCGCGAGAGCGGGCGCACCTGATCCCTCGGTCCGCAGAGCATGGACCACTCGCGGGCCGATCGGCGCGCGACCCAGCAGGGAGGCGCCGCTACGCCGCCGTCGCCCCGCAGCACGTCCTGCGCGGTGCCCGTGGGCTCGAAGAGCCCATCGCCCGCGTCACGAAAGCCCCGCCCCGCCTGGGCGTTCTGCACGACCTCCATGCCCGGGCGCAGCGGCCAGGCGACGGTGATGTTGATCTGCCCGCTGGGGGTGTCGCCGCTGCTGGGCGCGAGGATGGCGGAGAAGGGCGCGTCGGGGTCGATGTCGACGCCGTGCTCCCCGAGGCCCGGGGTGATGCCGGGGGCGGCCTGCCCGAGCGCGAGCCGGGTGGGCACGCCCGGCGCGATGAGGTTGAGCACCTTGCGCAGGTTGCTCCCTCGGAGCGCCAGCAGCGCCACGTTGGGCAGCTCGGGGATCGTCAGATCGGCGGCGGCGGCGGCGCCTGCGTCACTGGCGCGAGCGGCCGGGACGTCTGGCCTCGACGGGGTGGGGTTGTTCTTCTTGCAGCCGAGGAGAGCCAGGAGGACGAGCGCGTAGCGGGTCTTCATCGCCGCGGCTGCCTAGCATCGGAACGCGGACATTGTCACGCGTCCAACGAGCCCATGGGGCCCGCGCAGGGGATTCGGAGGGGAGGAGGAGAAGCGAGAGGAGAGAGAGGGGACTACCAGGCCGCGCGGACGCCGAGGAAGGCTTCCAGGCGGGTCCAGGCGATAGGCTGGCCGCGACCGCCGTCGGTCCCGGTGGTGTTGCCCAGGCGGACGTCGGAGATGTTGGAGATGCCGCGCACGGTGGCGTTGATGCCGAAGACCTCGTTGAAGCGGTACTCGCCGAAGGCGGTGGCGTCGACGCGCACCGCGGTGAAGCGGCCGTCCGAGCCGTATCCCACGCCCGGAACGGTCTGCGCGCCGTTGCGGTCGGCGATGTAGCCGTACTGGTACAGCCCGACGCCGCCCTCGAGGGACAGCAGGAAGCGACCGTTGAAGGAGTGCGAGTAGCTCGCGTACCCGCGGTTGCGGACGAAGAAGTTGCTGAAGAAGCTGTTCTGCGAGTCGCGCAGGAAGCCCACCCGGAAGTTGGCCCGGGGGTTGATCAGCCAGCGGAGCTCGGCCTGGCCGATGACGGTGTCGATGTTGTCGCCCGCCTCGAAGAACGAGGCCTGGTAGCCGACGAGGGCGAGCAACGAGATCTTCTCGGTGAGCAGGCCGTTGATGCCCACCCGGGTGCTGACCGGGAAGGAGGAGAACAGGCCGGTCGGGGAGCGCTCGGGATGGATGTAGTTGAGCGGGGTGACCGATCCCTCCCAGATGATCGCGGTCTTCGGGAGGAAGCGCCAACGCAGCCGCGCGTACGCCGAGTGCGCGAAGTAGTCGTAGAAGCTGTAGTTGGTGCTGTCGAAGAGGTTGAAGATGAAGCTGTAGCCCAGGCGGAACTCCAGCGTGCCGCGCGGAGGCGCGTACGCGAGCTCGGCGGTGGCCGTGTTGAAGTTGCGGTTGAATGTCTGCGCAGGGGCCAGGTCGCCATCGGACCCGGCGCTCGTCTGGGCGCCCGGCTGGATGGTGCGAAGAAACTCGTCGGCGATGACGAACTGCCAGGTGCGCCCCGGAAAGAACTCGAAGCGGACGTTGCTGTCGACGCCGAGGTTGCGGAGGTTGCTCGTGGTGTCGGGCGACTGGAGGGCGATGAACTCGTGATAGACGAGCGCGACGCCGCCGCGGAAGTTCACCGTCGGGAGCGCGGTCGCCGGGGCGTCGGAGCTCGTGCGACGCTGCGGCCCGAGGGAGGACACATGGAGGCTGGGGGTCACCCGCAGGCGCAGCGCGCTCGCGGGGTCGTTGGCCCTGTAGAAGACGTTGGAGTCGTAGCCGACCTCGGCTCCGATGCCGGGGTGCAGCTCGAAGTTGCCGACCCGGATGCCGCGACCCTGAGTGAGCTGCCGGTCCTGCAGCCAGACCTGCGCCGAAGCGGGCGCTGCGAGACCAAACACCACGCCCGCCGAGAGCGCTGCCAGCGATCTTCGATTCATCGTTCCCAACCCGTTTCCCACCGATACACCAGAGACCCGGCCACCACGCTCACGTGACTCAGTTCACGGGGCTCGTGACGAGCGGCCGCTCTGGTGCAAGCGAATCTACCGTCAGTTGCGTGGGATCTTCTTCAGGAATGCTCGGGTCTACCCGTACCGTGATCACCGTGCGGGTCGGATCGAAGGTGCCCGTCTCCTCGCCGATACACTGCTGAGCCTCGACCCTGAGGTTCTCCGAGCGCTGGCGGAAGATGACCATCAGCTGAAACTCGTGGTTGCGCTGCCCGTCGTTGTTCAGGCTCACCGAGTTCTGGAGCAGCTCGTGGTGCTCCCGGGCGGAGCGGAGCGTGACGTCGATCTGGGTCAGCTTGTCGTTGATGCAGTTGACCTTGATGAGGTCGCGATCGGTGCGCGCCCGATCGAGAAGGTCGCTCACGCGGCGACGCGTGGACGTGATCGAATCCAGGGTCGAGCTCGCCTCGCGAAGCTGGTCGGCCCCCGAGAGGTTAGCCGTCCGCTGGCTGCCGACCTCAGCATCAGGTCGCGCCGTCGGCGTCACCGTCTGCGCGTCGGCGCCTCCCACGGAAAGTCCAAGTGCGACCAGCGCACCGAACCCAACCCGCCGTACCGCCAGAATCATCACGCGTCTTCCTTCCTACGGCCCTTGGAATCAGGGCCGACACTCTACCGACCATCCCCAGGATGTCAACGCTGCTGGCAGGGCGCTGCCAGAGCCGTTGGATCGCTGCGAAGCCAGGTATGGGTTTCCGTCTCCCCTCCCTGCATTCATCGTCGGCCCGAGCAACGTCATCATTGCACAGATCGGTCACTGGCGTCCGAACATGAAGCCCGCAACCCCTCCGCCGATCATCCCCAGCTCGGTCACGGCCATGCGGGCGGCTGGCGGGGCGGAGGACTCGAAGAGGAGCATCCCGAGCCCGAGGCCCAGCAGGCCGCCGCCCAGCGCGCCGAGGTCGAGCCAGCGGGTCTGCGCGGGCGTCGGGGCGACCGCGCCCGCGGTGATCATCGCCGCGGTGGCGCCCAGGACCGTGCCCGAGAGGGCGAAGATCCCGATGTGCCGATCGGACTGCGTGGCGATGCCCGTGACCAGGCCGAGGGTGGTGCCCCAAACCGACCCGGACACCACGAAGGCGCCCGCTCCGGGCTCCGGGTGAAGCGAGAGACCCAGCGCCACCCCGAGGCCGAGGCCCAGCGTGGCGCCCCCCAGCATCACCGAGGAGGCCATCGGAACCTCGCGCCACGGTCGACCCGAGGAAAGCTCCGTCGCCAGGCCGACCCCGATGAGCGTGCCCGTCACCAGCCCGGCGTTCACCGTCGCTCCGAGGCCGGCGCGCACCGGGCGGCGGTCGATCGCCCACGCGGTCACGGCTCCCGCGGAGGCGCCCAGCGCGGGGAGCCACGGCGCCGTCAGCGGCCTGTCCAGCGAGGCGAGCGCGTCGATCCAGAGGCCCGCCGCCGCGCCGTAGGCGATGGTGCTTCCATAGAGGGTCACGGCCTCGAAGCCGCTCCGGCGCTGGGGCAGCGTCGGAGGGCGGAGCCTCGTCTCGGGCGCACCCGCCTCGAGCGAGCGGGCCACCCGGAGCAGCACGGCCAGGGTCGAGTAGCCATCCGGGCTCTCGCCGCGCCGTCGGAGCTCTCCCTCCGCCAGGGCGCGGGCGCTGCTGGCCTGGGCCCTCCCGAGCAGCGCGGTCACCTGGTCGAGCAGGGCCCGCTCCCACGCCGCGTCTCCGGGGGGCGCCGGCAGCCCCTCGGCAGCCGACGTCCGGATCTGCGCATGAGCCGGGCGCGCCTTCGCCGCGAGCGCCGCCGCGAGCACGGCTCCGACCGCGCGCCGTCCGACTGGCGACATCAGTGTTCGCGGAGTCTCAGCGCGGCGTCCCAGCGCATGGCCACCCGGGCGACCGCGGCCTCGGACTCCTCGCCCAGCAGCTCGAGGGTCGTCTCCGCCCACCAGAGCGCGGTGCGATCGACCGCCACGGTGCGCCCGTCCGCCGAGGCCACGTCTCGCGCCACGCGGGCCAGCGAGTCGACCGCGTGCACCAGGGCCACGAGCGCGGGCGAGGCGCTCGACGACTCGTCCCGCATCGAGCGGGCGCGGCCGTCGAGCTGATGGACCACCCCGTCGAGCTCCTCGGTGCTCGCGGCCCCGTCGCTCCACCGGCAGAGCGCCTCGAGGGCCATCTCGGGGGTGTCGTCTTCGAGAAGCCGCGCGCCCTCCACCGCCTCGAGCGCGGCGCGCACGCCCTCGCATAGCGCCGACACCTCACGCCGTGCCTCCGCATCACGCAGGAGGCCCGAGCGGCTGCTCTCAAGGTTCTCGTTCATGGATTCTCCACCGTCAGCGTGTGCGACCCCGCCGCGATTTCGCAAGAGACAACAATGCTCCGAACCAGCCAGCTCCACGGGCCTCACGCGGTCACCATCCAGTCTTCGGGGCTCACGGTGAAAACTTCCATTCCATGGGAAGTACACCGATTGCGGCCCCGCGCGACCACCACCCACGACGGACGTCATCCCTGATCGTTGCGCCGCCCGGAAGGGGGGGGAGGGCGGATCAGCGGGTGCGCGAGGGGGTCGTGCCCGGGACGGTCACCACCGGGGCCACGACGGCCCACGGCTCGGCGAGCCAGACCCAGCGGCCGCCGGCGAACGCGATGGGCTCGAAGACCACCGACTCGCCCGCGGCGCCGCGCACCTCGGCCCGGTAGAACCTCACGGTCGGGCGGAGCGACGCGCGCACCGAAGCGATGCGAGGGTCGAAGCCGTGGGGCGCGCCGTCGGCGAGCTCTTCGCCGGTCGCGCTGAGCACCGTCACCGTGGCGCCGGGGCCCAGCGCCCGGAGGCGGCCGAGCTTCTCCGCAAGGCGCGCCCGCGAGGGAGGGACCACCGCCGAGTGCAGCTGCCGGTGGCCCTCGAAGGTGAAGGCCAGGGCGAAGCGGTCGTCGTCGAGGCGGAGCTGCTCCTCCAGCCGGTCGAGCTGCGCCTGGTCATTCGCGGCGGCGGCGCGGGCCAGCTCGGTGAACATCTGCTGCAGGCCCGCGGCGGTGTCGGGGTAGGGCGAGACCGTCCGCAGCGTGCGGACGACCGCCGGGGTCGGGGCCGGGGCCGAGGGGGCGACGGCGTGCGCGGGCGGAGGGGCCGCAGGGCGCGCGCGGTCGCGGGAGCAGGCCAGTGCCGAGAGCGCTACCAGGGCGAGGGAGACAGGTCGTTGCTTCACGGGCCGCGCACAGTACGGGCACTCCCGCGGCGACGCAAAGCCCGCGTTGCAGCCCCGACGTTGACAAGTCCGGTCGGGCTTTGGTTTGTGCTGCCTCCATGCACGCCGCCCGTGACCTCTGCGCCTTCGTCGACGCCTCGCCGTCGCCCTGGCACGCCGCCTTCACCCTCGCCGATCGCCTCGTCGCCAAGGGCTTTCGACGCCTGGAGCTCGACGCTCCGGCGTGGGACCTCTCGCCAGGCAACTGGTACGTCCACCGAAACGGCACCGTCATCGCGTGGCGCCTCCGCGACGGCGCGCTGCGCCGCTTCGCCGTCGTCGGGGCGCACACCGACTCGCCCAACCTCCGGCTGAAGCCGCGCGCGGCGTACACCAGCGAGGGCTGCCTCCAGCTCGGCGTCGAGGTCTACGGCGGGGCCCTGTGGAACTCCTGGCTCGACCGCGACCTGGGCCTCGCCGGGGTCGTCTTTACCGAGGACGGTAAAGCCCACCCGCTGCGGGTGCACCGCCCCATCGCGAGGGTGTCGCAGCTCGCGATCCACCTCGACCGGTCGGTGAACACCGACGGGCTCAAGCTCAACCCGCAGCTCCACCTCGCGCCCACCTGGGGCCTGGCCCGGCCCGGGGTCGACGCCGCCGAGGCGCTCTTCGCCCTGCTCGCCGATGCGGCCGGGGTCGACCCCAAGGCCGTGCGCTCGCACGACGTCTCGCTCTACGACCTCACCCCCTCGACCCTCGGCGGCATGGACGAGTCGCTCGTCTTCGCCCCGAGGCTCGACAACCTGGCCTGCTCGCACGCCGGCCTCGCCGCGATGGAGGCCGCGGAGGTGGGCCGAGACGACACTTGCGCCGTGCTCGCCTGCTTCGACCACGAGGAGGTCGGCTCGTCGAGCCTCGACGGCGCCGACGGGACGCTCCTCTCGGTGGTGCTCGAGCGCATCGCCGCGGAGCGGGGGCTCACCCGCAGCGCCTGGCACGCCTCCGTCGCGTCGAGCCTGATGCTCTCCGCCGACATGGCCCACGCGGCGCACCCCAACTACGGCGACAAGCACGAGCCCCGGCACAAGCCCGTGCTCGGCGGCGGCCCGGTGCTCAAGACCAATTACAACCTCCGGTATGGCTCGAGCGCCAGCACCGCGGCCGCCCTCCGAGGCCTCGCCGCCAGCGTCGGGGTCACGCTCCAGGACTTCGTCACGCGCACCGACATCGGCTGCGGGTCGACCATCGGGCCCATCTGCGCCTCGCGCCTCGGCATGCCCGTGGTCGACCTCGGCAACCCGATGCTCTCCATGCACTCTTCCCGGGAGTGCGCGGCGGCGGAGGATCATCCGCGTTTGATCGCGCTGTTGAATGCGCACCTGACGGTGTAGTGTCTGCGGACAGTGGTGCCGGGATGATCAGGTCCAACGATGCCACCCAGCTCGCGAAGCTCTGCGCGGGGCGGGTGGGTTCGCTGATTGACGGAAAATATCGTCTCGACGCCTTGCTGGGGGCCGGCGCGACCGGTGCGGTGTACCGGGCGACCAACGTGTGGGCCGGGCGCGAGTGCGCGGTGAAGGTCTTCCACTACGAGGGCGAGAACCGCGAGACCGCGCTCCAGCGCTTCGTGCGCGAGGCGCAGATCGCCAACCGGGTGCGCGTCGGCAACAAGATCCACCCCAACGTGGTCGACTGCGTGGACGTCGGGCGCGACCGTGACTCGGGGCGCTTCTTCACCGTGCAGGAGTATCTCCACGGCGAGACGCTCGACGCGTTTCTACAGAACCTCCCCGAGCACCGGGTCTCGGCCCTCGAGGCCTTCGCGCTGATGATGCCCGTCATCGACGCCACGGCCTGCGCCCACGAGGCCGGGGTGGTGCACCGAGACCTCAAGCCCGAGAACATCTTCCTGGTCGAGGGCGACGGTGGCCCGGTCGCCAAGGTGCTCGACTTCGGCGCCGCGCAGCTCAGCGACGCGCGGCTCACCGGCTCGACGGACATCATGGGCACGCCCGCGTACATGTCCCCGGAGTCGTTCATGAACGCCCGCAACGTCGACGCGCGCACGGACGTCTGGGCGCTCGGGGTGATCCTCTACGAGATGATCGCGGGGCAGCCCCCCTTCGGCGTCGGCGCGCAGACGCTCTACTCCATCATGGTGGAGATCGCCTCGAAGGAGCCGCGCTCGCTCGCCGCCAGCGGGCAGATGCGCGCCGCGCCGTGGGCGGTCGTCCGGCGCTGCCTCGAGCGCGACCTCAGGCTCCGCTACAGCGACGCGCGGGTGCTGCAGGTGGCGCTCGAAGAGGTCTTCACCGCGGTCTGACCGGCGCTCACTCGGTGGTGAGCTCGTAGCGGTTGCTGCCCACCTCGATGGCGTCGCCCACGTGGAGGCGCGTCGCCTTCACCTTGTTGCCGTTCACCCTCACGCCGGGCCAGAGCATGTCGCTCTGGAGGTTCCAGGTGTGGCCGTCCCAGCTCAGGGTGAAGCCGTCGCCGAGGAGCAGGAAGCCCCGCAGCGGGAGCTCGGCGCTGTTCTTCGAGATGCGCGTGGGCTCGTTCTCCGAGAGCACCCGTCGACCGCCGCGGTCGTCGGTGCACACGAGCACCGCGCGCTTGGCGTCGCGCAGCACGCGCGCCGAGGAGCGCACCTCGACCTCGGTCATCACCCGGGTGCCCGCGGTCTCGTTGAGCATCGACGGGTCGACGTCGGCCGGAGACTCCGCGGGCTCGACCGTCGCGGCGCCGCAGCGCGGGCACGGCGAGTCCTGCCGGAACGCCGACGCCATGCCCGTCCACCAGCAGCGCTGGCAGACGACCTGCTGGAGCTGCCGGTGCTCCATCAGGTGCGACGCGTTGGCGGGGTTGAGAACGAACACGATCATGCAGTCGTTGCCGACGACGATCTCCGCCATGTCGGAGACCGGCGTGGAGGTCGACACCAGGATGCCGTCGACCACGATGGGGTTCGACCCGGACACACAGGAGACGTGCCACTGCCGACGCTCGTCCTGCATGAAGGCCGCGTGCTCGCGGGACACCGTGTCGTTGGCGACGACGATGTCGTTCTCGGGGTCGCGACCCACGCGGACGGGCGGCGTGTCGATCGACACGCGGCGCATCGGCATCCCCAGGCGATAGACTAGAAAAGCTGGCATTTCAGGCTGAGGGGTCTACCAATCGAGCCCGCCCGTCAAGCGCATCGGGGCGCGGTATCGCCGCCGCTGTCCGTGCTACCGCTACGGGCACCAATGGAGTACGCGCTGCTGGGGCGAACGGGCGTGCGGGTCTCGCGACTCGCGCTGGGGACGATGACCTTCGGGGGGCAGGCCGACGCGGCGGCGTCGCGAGCCCTCTTCGACCGGGCCCGCGCGGCGGGCGTCAACCACTTCGACACCGCCGATGTCTACAACAACGGCGCCAGCGAAACGCTGCTCGGGGCGATGCTCCGCGACTGCCGCGACGAGGTCGTGCTGGCGAGCAAGGCCTACTTCCCGACCGGCGCCGACCGCAACGCCCGCGGCGCCTCGCGCTATCACCTCGTGCGCGCCTGCGAGGCGAGCCTGCGCCGGCTCGGCACCGACCGCATCGACCTCTACTACCTGCACCGCTTCGACGACGACGCGGAGCTCGAGGAGGCGCTCCGGGGCGTCGAGCTGCTGGTGCAGTCGGGCAAGGTGCTCTACCCCGCGGTGAGCAACTTCGCGGCGTGGCAGGCGATGAAGGCGCTCGGGGTGCAGCGGCACCGCGGCTGGGCGCCGCTCGCCGCGATGCAGCCGATGTACAACCTCGCCAAGCGCCAGGCGGAGGTCGAGCTGCTGCCGCTGGCCATGAGCGAGGGGCTCGCGGTGTTTCCGTACAGCCCCCTGGGCGGGGGACTGCTCAGCGGGAAGTACGGCGCGCACGACCGCCCCGCGGACGGGCGCATCGCCGCGTGGGCGATGTACCAGGCGCGCTACGGCGCGGAGGATCACTTCGCGCTGGCCGAGCGCTTCCGGGCGCTCGCGGCGGAGGCCGGGTGGCACCCCGCGGCGCTCGCGGTCGCCTGGGTGATGAGCCACCCCGGGGTGACCGCGCCCATCCTCGGCGCCACGAGGGTCGAGCAGCTGGAGCCCGCGCTCGGGGCGGCCGAGAGGGCGCTGCCGCCGGAGCTGCGCGAGCGGGTGTCGGCGCTGTGGCCCGAGCCACCGCCCGCGACCGATCGCAACGAGGAGGGCAAAGTGCCGGGGCCGGGCGCGAGGTGAACGGCGATGGGTGCAGCGCGTGCGGTCGTTCGTGCGCCGCGCGCACGGTCGGTCGTGCACCGCGCGCACGAGGCGTTGTCTCGCGGGGCATGACGGAGCCTCCCGCCACGGGCCCGCGGGGATCCCTGGTACGAGCGCGAAGCACCCCCCCCGAGGCTTCGCGCTCGTACCGGAGAGCCCCAGAGACTCGCAGCGTCGTACGCGGCGCGTCCGGGGTTCGGCGCGAGGGCTCCGGGGGAGTTGCAGGGGGCGTGCCTCGTCAGGCGCTCGTCTCTCGGGGCATCTGGAGGTCGTCCACCCGGCGCAGCAGCATCACCGGCCGGCCGGCCTCGCGCGAGCGCCTCAGGTCGACCTCCACCTCCAGGAACCAGTCCAGGTCGCCCTCGTCGTCGACCAGGGTCTGCTGGATGTCCCAGACCTCGTCGGTCTCCTTGAGCACCCGGGTGTTCTTCGGGGCGCGGGCCTCGACGTCCACGCGCAGCCTCGGGTGCACCTGGAAGTACCGCCACATCTCCGCCTGGAGCACGGACGACGACCAGAAGGGCTCCTCGGCCCCGAGCGGCGCGTCGATGAGCCGCGACGCGTAGGACCAGTCGCCGTTGGCGATGGCCCGCACCAGCGAGAAGAGCGCCTTGCGCACCATGGCCGTGAAGGCCCGGCGGTTGCGCGTGATGTCCGGCGGGGGGGCGGCCTCGTCCGACACCGGAGGCGGCGCGAGCACGTCGTCGGGGTCCGGCGCGCGAAGGCGCTCCCACTCGTCGAGCAGGCTCGAATCCACGTCGCGCACCAGCGCCCGGAGGAAGACCAGGATCTCCGTGAGCTCCAGCGTGCGGTCGGTCACCGGCACGGTCTGCGAGAGCACCTTGTAGACGTCCGAGAGGTAGCGCAGCAGCACGCCCTCGCTGCGCTGCAGCTCATACTCCCGGATGTAATCCGCGAAGGTGCTGTAGTTCTCGAACATCTCTCGGGCGATGGCCTTCGGCCGGATGTTCTCGGTGCCCACCCACGGGTGCTCCGCGGCGAAGGCGTTGAAGGTCTCGTAGATGAACTCCGCGCCGGGCTTCGGGTAGCTGATCTTCTCCAGCTCCTCCATGCGCTTGTCGTACTCCACCCCCTCCGCCTTCATGCGGTTGATGGCCTCGCGCTTGAGGTAGTCCACCTGCTTGAAGAGGATCGCGTCGGGGTTCTCCGCGATGCTCTCGCAGAGCGTGAGCACGTCGAGCGCCCAGATGGGCGACTCCTTGTCGAGCTTGGGCAGCGTGTCGATGAGCCAGAGCGAGAGCGTGTTGTTGAGGTTGAAGTCCACCTGAAGGTCGGTGCGCACCTCGAAGCGCTCGCCCGCGCCGTCGCCCGCGTCGACCTTGCGCACGATGCCCGCCCCCACCAGCGACTGGAACATCGTCCACGCCATCTGCCCGTGGCGCCGCTTCTCCTTCGGGCCCGCGTGCGCGCTCTTGATGAGCCTGCGCATCGCGCGACACCCGTCGTGCAGCCTCCCCGGCCGCTGGAGCATCGCCAGCACCATCGCGTGCGTCACCCGGAAGCGCGACGTCAGCGGCTCCGGCAGGCTGGTGCGCAGCTTGTCGAAGGTCGCCCGATCCCAGTGCGCGTAGCCCTTCTCCGGGGGCTTGTGCTTCACCAGCTTGCGCTTCTTCTTCGGGTCGTCGCCGGCCTTCATCTCCGCGCGGAGGTTCTCGATGACGTGCTCCGGCGCCTGGCAGACCACCCAGCCCTCGTCGTCGAAGCCCTTCCTCCCAGCGCGCCCGGCGATCTGGTGGAAGTCCCTCGCCGACAGGATGCCGGTCTTCTCGCCGTCGTACTTGCAGAGCCTGGTGAAGAGCACCGTGCGGATGGGGATGTTCACCCCCACGCCGAGCGTGTCGGTGCCGCAGATGATCTTCAGCATCCCCTGCTGCGCGAGCTTCTCCACCATCAGCCGGTAGCGAGGGAGCAGCCCCGCGTGGTGAAGCCCGATGCCGTGCCGGAGGAACTTCTGCAGCTCCTTGCCGTAGGGGCTCGCGAAGTCCTCGCCGCGCATCGCCTCGACGAGGGCCTTCTTCTCCTCCTTGGAGCAGAAGTCCGAGCTCATCAGGTTCTGCGCCTCTTCGGCGCAGGCCCGCTGGGTGAAGTTCACCAGGTAGATCGGGTGGCGGTTCTTCTCGACGAGGTGCTCGACGGCCTCGTGGAGGGGCTCTTCGGAGTAGCTGAAGCTGAGCGGCACCGGGCGCAGCAGCGAGCGCACGGTCACCGTGGGGCGGTCGGTGACGCGGGTGATCTCCGTGGAGAAGAAGGTCGTGTCGCCGAGCGTGGCGCTCATCAGCAGGAAGGTGGCGCTCGACAGCGTGAGCAGCGGCACCTGCCAGGCCACGCCGCGCTCCTTGTCGGCGTAGTAGTGGAACTCGTCCATCACCACCACGTCGGCCGGCGCCATGTGCCCCTCGCGGAGGCACATGCTCAGCAGGATCTCCGCGGTGCAGCACAGGATGGGCGCGTCGCGGTTGATGCTCGCGTCGCCGGTGAGCATCCCCACGTTGTCGGGGCCGAAGTCGTCGCAGAGCGCGAAGAACTTCTCGCTCACCAGCGCCTTGATGGGGCAGGTGTAGACCGAGCGCAGCCCGAGGCTCATCGCGCGGAAGATCATCGCCGTCGCGACCAGCGATTTCCCCGACCCGGTGGGCGTGTTGAGGATGATGTTGCGGCCGGCGACGATCTCCAGCAGGGCGTCTTCCTGCGCGGGGTAGAGCGACAGCCCGCGCTCGCCCACGTAGTCGAGGAAGCGAGCGAAGATGTCGTCCGAGCTGATCTCGCCGGGCGTCTCCGGGAGGTGCTTGCCGAGGGGGGAGTCGTTCACGGGGTCACCGGCGTGCGGGGCACGTCGCCGCGCTCGCGGAGGGCGGCCTCGAGGGCGGCCATCGCGGCCATCGCGACCTCGTCCTGCCACGGGCGCGCCACGAGCTGCACCCCCACCGGGAGCCCGGCGCTCCGGGCGTCGACCTTCGCGGCGTGGCGCTCGAGGAGCCCCTGCGGCGACGGCCGCTTCGTCTCGTCGGGCCGCACCCTCGTCACCGGGACCACGCCCGCGGGAAACTGCACGGCGTTGTAGAGCAGGGCCGGGGTCGAGGCGGCGGTGAAGTTCTTGGACATCCCGTGCGGCAGCGCCGGGGTCGCGTAGGCCGGGCACAGGATCACGTCGACCCCGACCGCGTCCATCATGTCGAGCAGCCCGAGGCGGTAGCGACGGAGCGCGTCGATGTGCCCCCAGAACGCCCTCACGCTCTTCTTCCCCATGGCGTTGAGCATGCGGGAGAGCCCCGACTGCCCGCCCATCTTCGAGGCCGTGGCCATGCCGCGTCGCACCGCGTCGGGCAGCTTCGCCAGCGAGAGCAGCGGCGCGAGGGTCGGGTCGACCGGGTCTTCGCGAAGGGCCTCCATCAGCCCTTCGCCCCCGTCGGCGCTCATCGCGGCGAGGTACTCGTCGAAGAGCGAGGGCACGTCCGGGGGCGTGAAGGGCACCGTCTCGCAGCCCGCCTCGGAGAGGGCCGCGCGGGCCACCTCCACCGCGCGAGCGACCGCCGTGGACACCGGCACCACGCCGTCGTTGGCGTAGTAGCCCACGCGCAGCCCGCGCACGGCCAGCGAGCCCAGCGGGCGCCACGGGAGCGGCGGCACCCGCGGGTCGAGCGCGCTCATGCGCGCCGGGTCCATCGCGCGGAAGAAGAGGTCGAGGTCGGCCACGGTGCGCGCCATGGGGCCGCTCTGGCTGCGCACCGCCTCCTGGCCCTTGAGGATGGTGCTCTGGCCGCGAGAGGGGAGGCGGTCGAGGGTGGGCTTGAAGCCGGTGATGCCCGTGAAGCTGCACGGGGTGCGGATGCTGCCGCCGATGTCGGTTCCGACCCCGAGGGGCGAGAGGCCCGCGGCGACGGCGGCGGCCTCGCCACCCGACGATCCGCCGGGGGTGTGGTCGAGGCTGAAGGGGTTGGCGGTCTGCCCGTAGATGGGGTTGCGGCTCTCGGCGAAGAGCATCGTCTGCGACAGGTTGGTGCGCCCGAGGATCACCGCGCCCGACTCGCGCAGCATCGTGGCCATCACGGCGTCGCGCGAGGCCCGGTGGTGGAGCAGCCCCCGCACGCCCATGGTGGTGGGCAGCCCCGCGAGGTCGAAGCACTCCTTGATGGTGACCGGCAGGCCGTGGAGCAGCCCGCGGGAGATGCCCCGGCGGCGCTCGTCGTCGCGGACGTCGGCCTCGGCGCGGGCCTCGTCGACGAACACCTGCGTGAAGGCGCGCAGCGTGTGGTCGTGGGTGGCGATGCGCTCGAGGTGCGCGTCGACCACCTCGCGGGAGGAGACGTCGCCGCGGGCCAGGAGGTCGCGGAGCGTGGTGGCGGGGAGGCTACAGAGGTCTTCGCTCATCGGGCGCGGAGGTTACCCGATCGGGCTGCGTGGCGGGGAGCGGCGAGTGAGCGGCTCGCGAGGAGAGATTACATGGGCGCGTATCCGACGCGGGCGCCGCTCCCGAGGGTGCACGCGGTGCCCGGGGTGCAGACCGTGACGGCCGCGTTGCCGAGCTGGTTCTCGATGCCGGCGGCGATGTTCTGCCCGGTGGGGGGAGCGGCCATCGTGTCGTAATAGAACTCGATGGTGCCGCTCTCGTTGAGGATCGCCTCGAAGGTCACGTGCCGCGTGCGGTCGGCGAGGAAGACCGCGTCGAACCACTCGACCACGAAGCGCCGCGAGGGCGTGACGCCGACGGTGGCCACGCAGACCCCTGTCGTGCTGGTGTAGAGGTCGGTGAGGTAGGGCGCCACGGTCCAGTTGGGGGCCGCGGGGTCGGGGAGCAGCCCGACGTAGCTCTGCGACGCCACGCCGTTGAGCGAGAGCCAGCCGTTGCTGGTGATGTTCACCTGCGTGTTGACCGGCACGGAGGTGTTCCAGAAGCGCATGCCGAAGGGGAGGGGGAGGCGCACCGAGCTGTCGTCGAGGTTGGGCATGAAGCGCTGGCTGCCCGCGGCGGCGCACGCGTCGACGAAGACCGGAACCGGAAACCGGTAGAACACCCGGTTGTACCCGCCGGTGGTCGCGGACGAGCAGGCGCCGCCCGTCGCGCTGCAGCTCCCGGTGCAGGCGCGCCCGCACGCGCCGCAGCTCGGGTTGGTGTTGATCGACGCCTCGCAGCCGTTGGCGACGACGCCGTCGCAGCTCGCGTAGCCGGGGTTGCAGACCGGCGCGCACGCGCTCGCCACGCACGCCACGCTGCCCGTGAACCAGACCGACGCGGCCGGGCACACGGTGCGGCAGGCGCCGCAGTTGTTGACGTCGTTGGTGGTGTTGACCTCGCACCCGTTGGCCGCGACGCCGTCGCAGTTGGCGAAGCCCGCGTTGCAGGCGCCGAGGCCGCAGGCGCCCGCCGCGCAGGTGGCCGTCCCGTTGGGGGCCGAGCAGCGGTTGCTGCAGGCGCCGCAGTTGGTCGCGCTGGTGCGCAGGTCGGTCTCGCACCCGTTGGACGCGACCCCGTCGCAGTTGGCGTAGCCCGGGTTGCACGCTCCGAGCAGGCACGCGCCCCCGGAGCAGCTCGCCGCCGCGTTGGGGAAGGCGCAGCGCGTCCCGCATCGGCCGCAGTTGGCGGCGTCGGTGGTGGTGTTCACCTCGCAGCCCGCGACGGTCGTGTCGCAGTCGGCGTAGCCCGCGTTGCAGCTCGCGATGCCGCAGGCGCCCGCCGCGCAGCGGGGCGTACCGTTGGGCGCGGTGCAGGTCCGCCCGCAGGCCCCGCAGTTCGCGACGCTGGTCTGGAGGTCGACGCAGGCGGCGCCGCACATCGTGTACGGGCAGATCGCCGTGCAGGCGCCGCGCACGCACGACTGCCCGCTCGCGCATCGGGTGCCGCAGGCGCCGCAGTTGGCCCCGTCGGACTGGGTGTTCGCCTCGCAGCCGTTGGCCGCGTTGCCGTCGCAGTTGCCGTAGCCCGTCGCGCAGGCGATGGCGCAGGCTCCCGCGGCGCAGGAGGGCGTGCCGTTGGTGTTGGCGCACGCGACGGGGCAGGAGCCGCAGTGGGCGACGTCGGTCTGGAGGCTGGTCTCGCAGCCGTTGGCGGCGTTGCCGTCGCAGTTGCCGTAGCCCGCGGCGCAGGCGATGGCGCAGGCTCCCGCGGCGCAGGAGGGCGTCCCGTGCGTGGCGTCGCAGCGGGTCATGCACGACCCGCAGGTGGCCGCGGAGGAGAGGTCGGCCTCGCAGCCGTCGGACGCCACGCCGTTGCAGTCGGCGTAGCCGGGGGAGCAGGTGAACGAGCACACGCCCGCCGAGCAGGCGCTCGCGGCGTTGGCGGCGGAGCACTGGTTGCCGCAGCGCCCGCAGTGGGCCGCGCTGGTGTCGGTGTCCACGCAGGCGTCGACGCACCACACCTGCCCCGTCGGGCAAGGCACGTCGCCAGAGTCTCCCGCGGCGTCGGCCGCATCGGCGGCGCCGCCCGCGTCGTCGGGGACGTCGGCCGCGGCTGCGTCGTCGGCGTCGGGGGCGTCGGGGGCGTCGGGGGCGCCTGCGTCGACGGGGGCGTCGATCGCGGGTGCGTCGATCCCCAGGTCGGAGGGAGGCGCGTCGAGGACCGGGACGTCCGTCGTCAGGGGGACGTCCTGCGCCTGGGCGTCGGGGACATCGGAGGACCCCCCGCCGAGGCCGAACTCGCTCGTCGGAAACGAGCAGCCGACGAGGGAGAGGGTCGTCAGGAGGAGACCGGCCGACAGCGCGCGGAGCGGAGCTTTGGGTTCAATCACGTGGGGGACCTCTTCGGCCCCGACAGTAACCGGTTCACCCCTGCGGAGACGAGACCTCTGACGGATGGCTCTCGGGCCGCGCCCGGTCAGTCGGCCTTGTCGAGGCCGCGCGCCTCGAGCACCAGCCGGGTGCGCAGGGCGTGGAGCGACTGCTCGAGCCCGACGGGGTAGCTGTGCGGGTTGTCGAAGCGCCGGACGGTCGGGTGCAGCGAGGCCACCTGCGCGCGGGTGCGCTCCCGGGCCTCATGGATGCCCGGCTGCGCGTACACCTTCTGCCCCCCGCGGTAGACCGGGACCAGCAGGTCGAGGTGCGTGAGCCCCTCGGCGAAGGAGCGCCGCCGCGTCGGGTCGAAGGGGTCGATCATGGTGCGCGACGGCTCAGCCCCCTCGCTGGAGTCGTAGATCATGTCCCCGGCGAATACGCCGTCCTGTAAGAAGCGCCGCACCTGCTGCACGCCCGGGGTGGAGATCTTGGCGGCCTGCTCGCTCAGCTTGATGCGGTGCTGCCACACCCCGCCGCGCTCGCGGATGGCGCTGAGCTTGTACACGCCGCCGAGGGCGGGCTGGTCGAAGGCGGTCACCAGCTTGGTCCCGACGCCCCAGACGGTGATGGCCGCGCCCTGGTGCTTCAGGCTCTCGATGAGCCGCTCGTCGAGGTCGTTGCTCGCCACGATGGCCGCGTCGGTGAAGCCGTGCGCGTCGAGGATCTTCCTCGCCTCGATGGACAGGTACGCGAGGTCGCCGGAGTCGAGGCGGACGCCCACGAGCTTGTGCCCCTGCTCCCTGAGCCACGCGCCCACCTCGCAGGCGTGGCGCACCCCCTGGAGGGTGTCGAAGGTGTCGACCAGGAAGACGCAGTTGTTGGGCAGGGTGCGCGCGTACTCCCGGAAGGACTCGAGCTCGTCGCCGAAGGCCATCACCCAGGCGTGCGCGTGGGTGCCCCTGGCGGGGATGCCGAAGCGACGCCCGGCGAGCACGTTGGAGGTGGCGTGCACGCCGCCCACGTAGGCCGCGTAGCTGGCCGCGAGCGAGCCGTCGATGCCCTGCGCCCGGCGCAGCCCGAACTCCAGCACCTGGTCACCCTGGGCGGCGGCGCAGACGCGGGCGGCCTTGGTGGCGACGAGGGTGTGGAAGTTGAGGAGGTTGAGCAGCGCGGTCTCGACGAGCTGGCACTGGAGCAGCGGACCCTGCACCCGCACCAGGGGCTCGTGGGCGAACACCACGGAGCCTTCGGGCGCCGCGTCGATGTCGAGCGACAGCCGCATCTGCCCGAGCCACGTCAGGAACTCCTCCGGGAAGAGGGCGCCCCCGTCGTTGCCCTGGAGCGTCCGCAGGTACGCCAGGTCGCCCTCGGTGAAGCGCAGCCGGTCGAGCCACGCGATGGCCGCGTGCAGCCCGCACGCGACGGCGTAGCCCCCCTCGAAGGGGTTCTTGCGGAAGTGCAGGTGGAAGACCGCCTCGCGCTCGGCGATGCCGCTGCGCCAGTACCCGCAGGCCATGGTGAGCTGGTAGAGGTCGGTGAGCAGGGCGAGGGAGTCGTCGTCGGTGGGGTTCACGGCGCCCGCGAGACTATCGGAATCCGCGGGGGAGCGTCGCGGCTGGAATCGCTCCGGCGACTGGAAAGCACCCCTGCCGGGGCGTATGCCTTTTCATCCGATGAGCGCCATGAATGTGATCGAGCTTTTCGAGAGCGACCCTGAGCCGCCGCTGGACGAGGTGGCCCTCGCCATCGCTCGTGACGCCGATGCCATGCTCGACCTCGACGCCCAGCGCGCGGGGCTCGACGACCTTGCGGCGCCGCTGCGGGCGAGGGCCTCGATGCTCCACCGCCCGCTCGACCAGGCCGCGCTCCTCGGCACCTACGTCTATGACGAGCTCGGCTTCGCGGGCGACGAGGAGACCTACGACGACCCGGCCAACAGCTACCTGCCGAGGGTGATCGCGCGCCGCAAGGGCATCCCGATCAGCCTCGGGGTGGTGCTGGCGGCGCTCGGCCGCCGGGCGGGGATGGCCGTCGAGGGGGTAGGCTTTCCGGGGCACTTCCTGGTGCGCCTCGGGGGCCCCGGGGGCGTGTACGTCGACCCCTTCTTCCGGGCGAGGGTGATGTCCCCGAGCGCCCTCGAGGCGCTGCTGCAGCGGGTGACCGGCGAGGCGACCCGGGTGCAGGACGAGCACACCGCGGTGGTGGGCGCTCGCGCGGTGGCGGTGCGGATGCTGGCCAACCTCAAGAACTCCCACGAGCGTCGCGGCGACCACGCGAGGGCGCTGGTGGTGTGCGACCGGCTGGTCGACCTCACCGGCGCGCCGGAGCTGAGGCGCGACCGGGGGATGCACGCGCTGGCGCTGGGGGCGACGGAGGCCGCGGCGTCCGACCTGAGGGCCTACCTCAACGGCCGGCCCGGGGCGAAGGACGCGGAGACGGTGACCGCCGCGCTCGACGACATCCGGAAGAAGCGCGCGAGCGTACGGCCGATGATGTCTTGAGCCGAGGCCCGGAGGGGGCGGAGGGGTTTCAGCCCTTGGGCTTCTTGTTGATGGTGGCCTTGAGGGCGCTCGACGCGCGGAAGCGCACGGCCTTGCGACCGGGGATGGCGAGCGGCTGCTTCGTGGTCGGGTTGACGCCGGTGCGGGCGGCGCGCTGCCGCACGTCGAAGCTGCCGAAGCCCAGGAGGCGCACGCTGTCTCCGCGCTTCAGCGCGGCGGCGACCGTCGCGAGGAGGTCGTTCACGAAGGCGGTGGCCTGCTTGCGGGTGAGCTCCGGGTGGGCGCCGCGGAGGTCGTCGACGAGGTCTCTCTTGCTGACTGGCATACAGGGAGGCGTAACACCCTGGTCGTGGGCTTGGAAGGGCTTCGAATACGGCGAGAAGAGGCTTTGACACGCGAGCCGTGCCGGTGTGAGACTCCCGCGCCACACCGCCGGGCGATTGGGTGACCGCCGGTGAAAACCACGAGGTTGACGTGACGATGAACAGGACTCTGGCGCTCTCTCTGACGATCCTTGCGAGCCTCCCGGCTGCCGGACTCTCGGGCTGCACGACGACGACGCCGGCCGGCACCATGACGGTGCAGCAGCCCCCGCCCCCGCCGCCGCCGCCGCCGCAGCCGATGCAGCAGCAGGTGGTGACGGCCCCCGCGATGATGCAGCCGACCGCCTCGGTGGGCAGCGGGAGCCAGGGCTCCATGGTCAGCCAGACCTGGACCGCCACGGGCTACAACGTCTCGGACTTCGTCTCCAACCACATGACCCTGCGCGCCCGTCAGTTCGCCAACGGCTTCATCGCCGTGACCGATCTCGTCCGCGGCATCATGCGCCACGGCGAGCGTCGCACCGTCGTCGCGGCGGTGGTCGGCGGCCACTGCTACCGCATCATCGGCGTCGGCGGCGCCGGCGTGCAGGACCTCGACCTCTACCTCCGCGACCTCACCGGCAACGTGATCGATCAGGACCGCGCGCCGGACAACTTCCCGGTCATCGGCCTCGACCGCCAGCTCTGCCTCCCGGCGGGCATGGGCAACCAGTCGGCGCAGCTCGAGATCCGCATGGCTCGCGGCGAGGGTGAGATCGGCGTCCAGGTCTTCGGCTCGCCCTGATCGCTCGCCCCTCGCCTCACCCCTCCCGCACCTCGGCTCTCCCCGACAGCTCCCTCGCCAGCGCCTGAAGCGCCGCGGCGTCCTCCAGCACCCGCGGCGGCGGACAGCGCGTGCCCGGCGTGGCGTCTCGCAGCGCCACGTGGTTGGCGAGCGCGCCTCGCCGCAGCACCTCCCAGTGCGCGTCGGGAAGGCCGATGGCGGCGCGGTTGATCCAGAGCCACACGAGCGCGGCGGCGTCGCACTGGAGCTCGGTCGAGGGCCGGTCGGTGAACTCGCCGTGGTTGTGGAAGTGCGACCAGTCGTGGAGCGCCCAGTAGAGGCCGTTGGCGTTGTCGGCCGAGAGCCAGAAGGTCTCCGTGGGAGGGCGGCGCTCGGCGTAGAGGAGGTCGGTCGCGTCGTCGATGGCGTAGGGCGCGAGGGCGAGCTCGTCGGTGATCCCCAGCGCGGCGGCGTGGGCGCGGCCGGTGTGCAGCCACGCGAGCTCCGTCGGGAGCGCGGGCCACGGGACGCGCAGCACGAAGGCCAGGCCCAGCGGCATCTGGTCGTCGAGGTCGTTGAGGGCGAGCGACCCGGTGGCGCAGCGCCAGGTGAGGGTGGTGCTCGGGTGCCAGTTGAGGCCGTCGAAGGTCTCCGCGGGGACGAGCAGGGGAAGGGGCGGGGTGAGGAGCTCGGCGGTGCGCATCGGTGGGGGTGTCTCTACTCTCCGCAGGCGGCGTCGGCGCCGACGATCTCGGGCCTCCCCGCGGCGAGGCTCTGGAGGAAGCAGCGGTAGAGCCGCTTGGGCTCCGCGGTCTGGAAGGCCGCCTCGTGGCCGTCCTCGAGGTCGTCGCCGGGGAGCTGCACCACGACGGCGGTGGCGCCCCGGCGGTTGGCCGAGACGGGGAAGGGCCGCACGGAGGCGGACCGCAGCGGCAGCAGGTCGACGAGCGAGGTGAAGGCCCGGAGCTCGGCGGTGCTCTGGTCGAGGGCCGCGCCCGCGAGGTCGAGGCCCATGGAGAGGGTCACCGCGTTGGCGATGGGCGGCAGGATGTAGTGGTCGGTGATGCCCTGGATGACGAGCACGCTGCGGGGATCGCCGGAGAAGGGCTCGTCGAGGATGTGCCGGCCGTACACCTGCGGGTCGGACGACTCGAGGGCCCACTGCATCAGCGCGAGGGCGGGGTCGTCCTCGCGGAAGTCGCGGCCCGAGCCGCTGTAGCCCACCAGCACCCGGGCGAGCGGCGCGACGGCGAGGGGGCGCAGCTTGTGGATCACGTTGGCGATGTAGCTGCCGCCCGCGCCCGAGAGGATGGCCGCGCGAAACCGCGGCTCCACCGCGAGGGCGAGCGGCGCGATGGTGGCCCCCATGGAGTGGCCCATCAGCACCGTCGGCGAGACCTGCACCGTGGTGCTCCCGTCGGCGGCCATGGCGCCCGGGCAGTCGCTCACGTCGACGCGCAGGGCGCTCGCGACGTCGAACATCCGCGCGGTCTCCAGGGCGCTCTGCCTTACGTTGTCCCGTAACGCCGTCGGGTTCGCGACGTTGAACATCAGGAACTGCTCGTCGCCCCTCGACACGTTGCGCGGTCCTCCGTGGGGGCCGTCCCACGAGACGCCCGCCCAGCCCACGCGGGCGAACTCCATCGCGGGGCCGGTTCCGGGCTGCGTCGGCGAGACGCCCGCCACGGTGCGCACGCCGCGGTCGACCAGCGGCCGGTCGCCTCCGCCGCCGGTGCGCACGAAGAGCACCGCGGGCAGCGCGCCGACGGCGGTGGCGCGGCGCCGGGGGATGGTCACCACCACGCGGCTCTCCTCGTCGCGCGCGAAGCGGGGGCGGCCCTCGGCGGTGAGGGACCATCCGCCGCCGGTGGTTCCGAAGGGGAGCTCGCCCTGCTGGTACGAGGGCATGCGCACGGTGCCCTGGTAGACGCAGTAGCCCGGGAATACATCGGTGCGTAAGAGCGGTGCCGCGGGCGCGGGCAGCGGGCGCGCTCGGGCGTCGTCGAGGAAGGCGCGCAGCTCGCCCACCGGGTCGCCGGTGCGGAAGACCGCGAGCCCGGCGATGTCGGCGGTCGGGACGAGCGCTCGCTGCAGGGTCTGGAGGGCGGCTCGGTAGGCGCTCGCGGCGCCCGGGGAGAGCCCCGCGTCGGAGCCACCGGCGAGCGCGGCGACCGTGGGCGAGGTGCTGAAGGCTCCGCCGCGGGCGAGGCGGAGGGAGCGCATGACCACGGCGGCGTAGCGGGTGCTGGCGCGCAGGGGGATGCCCTGCACGGGCACGAGGGTGAGCAGTCCGCTGCCACCATAGGGGCCTCCGTCGGGCATCCAGCGGGCGGTGACCGGGGCGAGCTCGGCACGGTCGAGGTCGAGCACGAAGACGGACGCGCCGGGCGCCACGCTCGCCGCGGGCGAGGGGAGCTGCGTCGCGTCGGGCGCGTCGGTGAGCGGGAGGTAGATCGTCGACGAGGTGGCGAAGCCGCGAACGCGGGCGGCGAGGTCGATGAGGCCCTGGACGTAGCGCTGGCGGGCGGGGTTGGGCCATCGGGCGAGGTCGATGGCGCCGTCGAGGGAGAGGTCGTCGCTGGGGAAGGGGGCGGTGAAGAACCCGTCGCGGCGGGAGAAGTCCATGCGCACGGTGGGGCCGGCGGCGGGCGCGTCGGCCGGGGTACCGCAGGCGGCGAGCAGGGCGATGCCAGGGAGCAGGGCGCGGCGCATGGGGGCGCGACGATAGCGCGGGATGCGAGGGGCCGCGGCGCCGGAGCCGATGCTAGTCTCCCGGCCGGTCGATCGATGGCGCGCGCAGAGGCATTGGTGCGGCGGCTCCCGAGGGCGGTGCTCAACGGCGCCCGCCGCGTGGCGTGGGCCCTGATGCGACCGCCCCGGAGGCTGCGCTTCACCCGGGAGGGCAAGGTCTTCATCGGCATCACCTTCGGCGTCGGCTTCGCGGCGGTGAACACCGGCAACAACCTGCTCTACCTGGTGCTGGGTCTGCTGCTGTCGCTGGTGATCCTGAGCGGGGTGCTGTCGGAGATCGCGCTGCGGGGCCTCGAGTTTCGCCGCCGGCTGCCTCGCCGGGCCTACGCGGGCACGCCCGCGCTGGTGGAGATCGAGGTCTACAACCAGAAGCGCTACGCCCCGAGCTACTCCATCGAGGTCGAAGACCGGCTGGACAGCCGCCGCACCGACAAGCGCTGCTACTTCCTCAAGGTGAGCGCCGGGGCGCGGCAGACGGCGGCCTACCGTCGGGTCGCTCCGGTGCGGGGCATCGAGCGCTACCTCTCGCTCCGGGTGGCGACGCGCTTCCCCTTCGGGCTCTTCGAGAAGTGGCGCGAGATCGAGATGAGGGAGGAGCAGCTGGTCTATCCCTCGCCGCTGCGCTCCCGCTCCGAGCGCACCCCCACGGTGGTCGCGGGAGAGCAGGTGGCCCGGGAGGAGCGGGGGCACGGCGAGGTCGACGGGGTGCGCGAGCTGGCGGACGGCGACCCGGTGAGAGACATCCACTGGGCCAAGACCGCCGCGACGGGCAAGCTGGTGGCGAGGGAGCGGCGCGCCGAGGGGGCGCGCGCGGTGCGCATCGAGGTGGCCAACCGCGCGGCGGAAGGCGGCGCCGAGCCGGCGCAGCGGAGGGCGGCGATGCTGCGGGTGGAGGACGAGATCCGGAGGGCGGCGGGGGCGGCGCTCGACGCGCTGAAGGGCGGGGCCTCTGTGCAGCTCGTGGCGCAGGTGGCGCCCCTGGAGGGAGCGGGCACCCTCCACGCGCGGCCCTCCTCGGGGGCGGCCGATCGGGTGCTGGCCTTCCTGGCGAGGCTGCCTCCCGAGCCGATGCTGCCGGAAGAGGCCGAGGCCGAGGGGCGGCGGAGGGTGAAGCCCGCGTGAGGTTCTCGCAGGTCCACAAGTTCGCGGTGTTCACGCTGGCGGCGCTGGGGCTCGTGGCCCTCGGGGCGGGCGGCGAGATGCCCATGCTCAGCCTCGGGCTCACCGCGGCGGGCGTCTTCGCGAGCTGGTTCATCGAGGGCGAACTCCTCCACTCCGAGCGCTACGCCCGCGGCTGGAACATCGCCCTCGTCCTCGCCCTCGCCCTCCAGGCCTCGCGCGCGCTCTTCTTCGGCGCCGAGGCGCTCCTGACCATCGTGGAGTTCGCGGCGCTGCTCCAGGTCAACCGCCTCGCCAGCCGCCGCACGGCGCGCGACTACCAGCAGATCACGCTGCTGGCGATCCTCCAGCTCATCGCGGCGACGGTGCTCGGCGGCGGGCTCTCCTACGCGCTCTGCTTCGTGGGCTTCGTCATCGCGACCCCGTGGGCGATGACCCTGGGGCACCTGCGCCGGGAGATCGAGGGCAACTACCTCGCCGACGCGCGCGCGGGCCGCGCGGGCGTGCCCATCGACGTGGCGCGCATCCTCCGGTCGCGCCGCGTGGTGGGCGCCGGGCTGCTGGTGGGCTCCTCGGTGCTGGCGGTGCCGATCTTCCTCCTCACGGCCGTGATCTTCGTGCTCTTCCCGCGCATCGGCCTCGGCATCCTGACGGTGCGCTCGCGGGCAGACACGGTGATGGCGGGCTTCGGCACCAGCGTCGACCTGAGCGGCCACGGGACCATCCGCACCGACCAGACCATCGTGCTGCGCGTGCAGCCGCCCGACCTGCCCGAGAACCCTCCGCCGGTGCGCACCTTCCGCCTGCGAGGGACGACCTTCGACACCTACAACGGCCGCTCGTGGTCGCGCCGTCCCAACGTCGGAGGCGACCACCATCGCATCGACCGCGAGGGCACCCTCTACTCCCTCACCCGGGCGCCCGACCCGCAGCGCGACCTGGCCGTGCGCATCGTGCTCGACCCGCTCGAGCCCCCGGTGGTCCCGGTGCTCGAGGGGGCGGTGGGCTTCAGCATCGACGCGCGCTTCGAGGGCGGCTACGCCCGCTACGCCGACCTCTCCATCGACCACGACGACGGCGTCCGCTACAGCAGCAGCAACGACGGCATCGGGCTGGTGTACACGACCTACCTGGGCCGCGGCCCCTCGCGCCCGGCGGGGCGTCGTCGCATCGACGAGCGGCGCGACGCCTTCACCAACCGCTACGTCCAGCTCCCGAGCGACCTCTCGCCGCGGGTGAGGGAGCTCACCCAGCGGGTGATCGCCGACGAGACCACACCCCTCGGCCGCGCCCGCGCCGTGGAGCGCTACCTCTCCCGCTGGCGCTACACCCTGGAGCTGGAGAGCGGCGGCGCGGCCCGGCCGCTCGAGGACTTCCTCTTCCGCACGCACGCCGGGCACTGCGAGTACTTCTCCACCGCCATGGCCGTGATGCTCCGCACCGTGGGCATCCCGACGCGCAACGTCACCGGCTTCCTCGGCGGAACCTTCAACCGCTACGGGCGCTTCTACGCCGTGCGCCAGGGCGACGCGCACAGCTGGGTCGAGGTCTGGGACCCGATCGAGGGCTGGGTCACCTTCGACCCGACGCCCCCGGCGGGCGAGGCGCCGGTGGTGCGCACCGGGCTCTTCGCGGAGATCGACGCGGTGGTCGAGGCCATGCGCATGCGCTGGCGCCACTACGTGGTCGACTTCGACCTCGGGATGCAGGCGGAGATCGCCAAGAAGGTGTGGCGCTTCTTCGAGCAGCGCCGGAGGCACGACACGCTCTCCGGGCGGGTGCTCGACCGGGGGCGCAGGTCCATCGACGCGCCGGCGTTGCCGTGGAAGGGCGTGGCGGGCGTGGTGCTGGGGGTGCTGACCCTCGGGGCGCTCGCGTGGCAGATCAACGCGTGGCGGCGGAGCGGGCGAGGCATCCGCGGCGCTCCGCCGACGGCCGCGGTGAAGGCGGCGCAGGAGCTCGCCAGGGCGCTCGACGCGGCGCTGGTGGCGAGGGGCGTCGCCCGGCCGGCCAACCGGACGCCGCTCGCGTGGGCGCAGGAGCTGACGCGTCGCAAGGACGCGATGGCCGCGCTGGCGACGAGGGTGTCCGAGCGGTACACGGCCGCGCGCTTCGGGGCCGAGGCCCTCAGCCGCGAGGAGCTCGACGCGCTGAAGGCCGAGCTCAGGTCGGCGGCGCAGGCTCCGTCGGCTTCAGGGTGACCGGCCCCTCGGCGATGGCCTCCTCGACCGAGGCCAGCGGCCGGCGGAGCAGCAGCGCGAGGATGGTGCCGAGCTGCGGTCGATCGACGAAGGCCCGCCAGGTCTCCTCCGGGGTGACCACGGCGAGGTAGCCCGACACGAGGTCGGTGTCGACGCGCACCAGGGTCCCGGCGGTGGCGATGCGCTCGATGGAGGGGGCCTCGCGGGCTGTCACCTCGCGCCAGTGGCGGGAGGCCTCCGCGATGCGCGCGGCGGCGGCCTCCGGGGGCTCCGCGAAGAGCGCGGCGAGCGCCGGGTCGAGGGGCTTCGGGCGGCGAGCCGGAGAGGCGTCGGACTCGGCGGCGAGGTCGGTGGCGAGCTCGATGTCGGCGGCGTCGAGGGCATCGAGGAGGGCGGGGTCTTCGAGGGGGTCGCGGTTCATGGCGGCGGCGGCCGAGGGATCTACCACGGAGCCCGAGGCCGGGGAGGTCCGCACGATGTGGAGGGAGATCCGCTGCTGCAACGATTCCGCATCGGTGATAGAGGGGCCTTGCGTGGGCAACGGGAGGCTGGAGCCGGGAAACCTGATCGCCGATGAGTACGTCGTCGGCGAGGCGCTGCGCGTCGGCGGGGCCGGGGCGGTCTATCGGGCGGTGCGACGGGGCACCGGGGAGCGCTGCGCGGTGATGGTGCTGTCGTCCTCGCTGGGGGACGTCGCGACGAGGGAGCGCCTGGTGGAGCTGGCCCGGGTGGGGCCTTCGATCGAGAGCGAACACGTCCCGGCGGTGCTGGCCGCGGGCTTCGACCGGACGCTCCAGGCCGCGTGGCTGGCGACGGAGGAGATCGAGGGAGAGGCGCTCCCTGCGCTGCTGGCGAAGACCGGCCCGCTGCCGATCGGGGTGGTCTCGGGGCTGATGCGACAGGTCTTCGACGCCCTGGCGAGCGCGCACGAGGCGGGGGTGGTGCACGGCGCCCTCACGACCGACGACGTCTTCGTGGCGCCTTCCCCGAGGGCGAAGGGCGCCGGGTGGGTGAGCGTGCTTGGCTTTGGCCTGGCGCGCGGCCTGGCCGAGCGTCGATGGCAGGAGGGCCTCCGCGAGGACGACTCCTCGACGCTCCACTCGGCGGACGTGCGCGCGCTGGGGGTGCTCGGCCTCGCGATGCTCTCCGGGAAGGCGGAGCCGGGAGACGAGAGCACGCTCGCGCCCAGCGCGACGCTTCAGGGGCTCGGGGTGCCTGATGCGGGGGCGCTCGGGTGGTTCGACGCGTGGTTCGAGGCCTGCGTCGCCGCCGAGCCGGAGGCGCAGTTTCAGTCGGTCGAGGAGGCCGAGGAGGCCTGGGAGCACGGGGTGGCCGCACCGCCGCGCGCAGGTCGACCGCGGTGGGCGCTGGGCGCGCTGGCGCTGGTGCTGGTCGGGGTGGCGGTGCCCGCGGCACTGCATCTTCGGGGGAGGGTGGAGCGCCATGCGCCGGAGGGGGGCGCGGCCGGGGTGGGTCATCGGCCCGCGGCGCCGCGCTCGCACTGCCCGGCGGGGATGGTGTGGCTGCCGGGGGGGCAGTTCTTGATGGGCTCGAGGGAAGACCGAGGCGACCCTGACCAGCGGCCGCGGCACGTCGTGAACATGAGCGGGTTCTGCATGGAGCGCACGGAGGTGACGGTCGGCGCATACGGGCGCTACTGGGCGCTGCGCGGTCATCCCCCGGAGCTGGCGCCCGACGAGGGATTCAACTGCAACTGGCGCCGGGCCGACCGGGTCGATCACCCGATGAACTGCATCGACTGGCGTGCGGCGCGGGAGTACTGCGAGTGGCCCGGACACCCCGGCGGCCCGAGGAGGCTGCCCACCGAGGCGCAGTGGGAGTTCGCGGCGCACGGGCCGGAGGGGGGAAGGTACCCGTGGGGCGACGGGGTGCCCGGCGAGCAGGTGTGCTGGTCGGGGGTGTCGCCGCGGCTGGGCACCTGCCAGGTCGGCGCGTCGAGGAGGGACGCCACCTCGACGGGCCTCGTCGACATGGCCGGCAACGTCGCCGAGTGGACCGCGGACCTCTACGCCCCGCAGTACACGGTGCCTGACGCGGGGGTGCCGATCGATCCCACGGGCCCGGAGTCGACCCCCGACGGGCTTCGGGTGTTTCGCGGAGGCACCTGGGCGATCAGCGTCCCGTCGGGGCTGAGGGCGGCGACGAGAGGGAGGCACACCGAGTCGATGCGAGCCAGAGGCGTCGGCTGGCGCTGCATGAGAGGTCCCTCGGGCGACGACCCGTGACAACCCGCGGGCGCGGCGACGTATCATCCGGCCGGAGACCCGACATGAACCATTCCTCGCTCACTCTCGTGCTAGGCCTCCTCGCGGCGCAGGGCCTCGGGTGCCAGCGCGACCGCCCCTCGGCCCCCGCGACGCGCCCGGTGCAGGCCGGTCCCAACGCGCTCGGCCCCGACGGCCGCCCTCGCGCCGGGGTGCCCGGGACTCCCGCTCGCCCCACCCGGGTGGGCCTCGCCGTCGGCATCGTCGAGGGGCGCATCAAGCCGCCCGACGACAAGCCCAACGACGACGAAGACCGCCACCGCGTGCACCCCGAGTGGTACCCCACCGGCCAGCCCGACAACCCCTACCCCGCGGGCACGGTGATCCCGATCGCCCCGCCGCCGCCGGGGCTCTCCATCACCCCGTTGCCGCCGATGCAGCCCATGGGGCAGCCGTCGATGCAGCCCATCGGGCAGCCGTCGATGCGACCCATCGGGCAGCCGTCGATGCAGCCCATGGGAAACAACGGCGTGACCATGGTGCCGATGGGCTCGCCGGGGGTGCCGCCCCAGGCGCCGAGCGCGGTCCCGATGGCGGGCAACGGGGTGACCATGGTGCCGATGCCGGCGCCCGGCGGACAGCCCTCCGCGCCGGCTCCGGCTCCGCAGGGGCAGCCCGCTCCGACCGCAACCGGGGCCGTGGCGCAGAGCTTCGAGGGGACGCTCGATGCCTCGGCGGAGCGCGACCCCGGCGGGCGCTACTTCCGGGTGCACCAGGTCTCGCTCCAGCGCGGCTCGCGCGTGGCGATCACCATGCAGAGCCCGCAGTTCGACACCCTGCTCCGGGTCGAGCCGCCCACCGGAGACGCGGTCGAGAACGATGACGTGGCGAGGGAGGACACCAACTCGCGCGTCGACTTCACCGCCCCCATCGACGGTCGCTACCGCATCGTGGCGACCTCCTACGCCCCGGCCACGGCGGGCGCGTACACCATCCAGGTGAGCGCCGGCGCGCCGGGCCAGGGGCTCATGGTCACCGGCTCCAACAACAACGCCCCCGACGCGCAGACCGGCCCCGGCGGAACCATCGTCCCAGGCACTCCCGTCAACGAGTACCTGACCCCGGGAGATCCCTCCTCGGGCGGGCGCTTCGTGCGGTCGTACCGACTCGACGGCAGCCAGGGGGACATGGTCTCGCTGCGGCTCACCTCCACGGGCTTCGACCCCACGATCGCGCTCATCGCCCCCAACGGGCAGCGATGGAGCAACGACGACACGAGCCCCTCGGACACCAACAGCACCCTCGCGATGACGCTCCCCTCGGCTGGGAGCTACCGGGTCGAGGTGTCGTCCTACCGCCCCGGGGCCACCGGTCCGTTCAGCCTCACGCTCAGCTCGTCGGCGCGCCCGACGGTGGCGACCAACGGCGCTCCCGTGGGCAGCGTCGCGGGCCGCTCGGGGCAGGGCAACATGTACGGCATCTTCGTCGGCATCTCCGACTACGGCGGCCGCGGCAACCTCTACGGCTGCGCCGACGACGCGAGGCAGCTCGCCCAGGCGTACATCAACGCGCACCTCGGGAGCGCGCAGAACTTCGTGGTGCTCACCGACGCCGAGGCCACCACCTCCGCGGTGTCGCAGGCCTTCCAGGCGATGAGCTCGCGCGTCGGGGCCAACGACGTGTTCATGTTCTTCCACTCGGGTCACGGCAACCGCACGGAGTCGCACGACACCGCCGCCGACCCGGACGGCTACGTCGAGTCCATCGTGCTGCGCGACGGGGAGATCAACGCCCACCAGATGGCGAGGCTCTTCGACGGGGTGCGCGCCGACGTCGACATGCTGGCGCTCGACAGCTGCTACTCCGGCGGCTTCGAGCGGGCCTTCGGCGCGTCGCGCAACCGCTTCGGGATGTACAGCTCCGAGGAGGACGTGCTCTCCCAGGTGGCCCAGCGCTTCCAGGCGGGCGGGTACCTCTCGTACTTCCTGCGGCGCGGCGTCTCCGAGGCGGACAACAACCACGACGGCGCCGTGCGCGCGGGCGAGCTCGCGGACTACCTCCACCGGCAGTACGCGCAGAACCTCCAGCAGATGCAGACCCAGGACGGCCAGGAGGTCGACACCTGGCAGCACCTGGTGATCAACCGCTCGGGCGTCGCCCTCAGCGACCAGCTCTGGCGCTTCCCCCTGGTGGCCTCGGCGCGGTGAGGCCCGCGTGCTGATCCTCGCGAGCGTCGTGCTGCTGGCGTGGGCGGTCCAGCTCTGGCTGGCGCTGCGCATCCGCCGCGCGCTCCCGGCGCTCTCCGAGCTGCCGGTGCTGTCGCGCGAGGCGTGGCCCCTGCTCTCGATCATCGTGCCCGCGCGCGACGAGGGCCTCCACGTCGGCGCCGCGCTCGCGTCGAAGCTCTCCTGCGGCTACCCCTCGCTGGAGGTGGTGGCCATCGACGACCGCTCCACCGACGACACCGGGGCCATCATCGACCGTGCGGCGGCGGCCGATCCTCGGGTGGTCGCGGTGCACGTCACGGCGCTCCCGGAGGGATGGCTCGGCAAGGTGCACGCGATGGCCCGAGGGCTGGAGCGGGTCCGCGGCGAGTGGGTGCTTCTGAGCGACGCGGACGTGCACGTCGAGCCGGGCGTGCTCGAGCGCCTGGTCGCGTGGGCCGAGGCGGGCGGCATCGACCTGGTGGCGGTGTTTCCGAAGATGCACCCCGTGGGGCTGCTCATCGACGCGTCGCTGGCGTCGATGATCCGGGTGCTCCCGCTCGCGGGGCGGGCGTGGCGCGGCAACGACGACACCAGCTCCATCGGGATGAGCGTCGGCGCCTTCACGCTGGTGCGCCGCGCCGCGCTGCTCGAGAGCGACGCCCTCGGCCACCTGCGGATGGAGGTCGCCGACGACGTGGCCCTCGGCGCGTACCTGAAGCAGCGGGGCGCGCGGTGCCGCGTGCTGGTGGGTCACGCCGACGTGCACCTGGTGTTCATGCACTCGATCGCGGCGCTGGTGCGCAGCGCCGACAAGGGCGGCGGGATGCTCGGGTTCTCCTGGTGGCGCCCGGTGTTCTTCGGGCTCGCGCCGGTGGTGCTCGACGTGGTGATCCCGGCGTGGGCGCTGGCCTCCGGTGGGGCCGCGGCGGCGGTCGGTGCGGCGGCCCTCGCGATGGCGACGGCGACCCACCTGGCGCTCTCGCGACACTTCGACGGACCGCTCCGCGGCGCGCTGCTCTGGCCGCTGGGGGAGGCCTTCATGGGGGCGCTCACCCTCCGCGCGGGCCTGCTCGCCTGGAAGGACCAGGGGGTCTTCTGGCGCCGGACCTTCTATCCCCGCGCGGTGCTCGAAGCGGGGAAGAAGCTCGACATGATCTCCATGAGGGTGAGTCCGCCGTAGGGCTTCGCGCTACGGTGCCTGCGGCCCTCCGATGCCGCGCCACTTCAACACCGCCGGACCTTGCCGGGTCGACCTCCACTACATGTTGCCGCCCGAGCGGCGGGTGCCCGAGGTGCGCGCGCTCGTCGACACGCAGGCGTACTTCGCCCTTCACTCGCCGAGGCAGGTGGGCAAGACCACCGCGCTGACCGCGCTCGCCGCGTCGCTCACTCGCGAGGGACGCTACGCCGCCGTGATGGTCTCGATGGAGACCGGCGCGGCCTTCCCCGACGACGTGGGCGCTGCGGAGAGCGCCGCGCTCGATGCCTGGCGGCTCGCGGCGACGTTCTCGCTCCCCCCCGAGCTGCGACCGCCAGCGTGGCCCGAGGCCGCTCCCGGGAGCCGGATCCAGGCCGCGCTCACCGCGTGGACGGCGGCGTGTCCGCGCCCGCTCGTGGTCTTCATCGACGAGATCGACGCGCTGCGCGACCAGGCGCTGCTCTCGGTGCTCCGGCAGATGCGCGCGGGCCACAACTACCGTCCGACGGCCTTCCCGTGGTCGCTCGCGCTCGTAGGGCTGCGCGACGTGCGCGACTACAAGGTCGCCGCCGGGGGCACCGACCGGCTCAACACGGGCTCGCCCTTCAACATCAAGGTCGAGTCGCTCACGATGCGCGGCTTCACCGCCGACGAGGTCGCGGAGCTGTACGCGCAGCACACCGCCGACACCGGGCAGCGCTTCGAGCTCGACGCGGTGGCGCGAGCCTTCGAGCTCACCCGCGGACAGCCCTGGCTCGTCAACGCCCTCGCGTATGTGATCACCACGAAGCTCGTCACCGACCGGGCGCGCGCGGTCACCGCGGCCGACGTCGAGCGCGCTCGGGACGTGCTCATCGAGCGTCAGGACACGCACCTCGACAGCCTCGCCGAGCGGCTCCGCGACCCGCGCGTGCGCGCCGTGGTCGAGCCGATGATCCAGGGCGCCGCCCTCGCGTCCCTCGCGCCGGATGACCTGCGCTTCGTGATCGACCTCGGCCTCGTGCGGCGCGACGACGACGGCGCCGTCGAGGTCGCCAACCCGATCTACCGCGAGATCATCGTGCGCTCGCTCACCGACGCGATGCGCGCGTCGATCCCGAAGTTCGCGCCGACGTGGCTCCGCGACGACGGCACCGTCGACTGGAGCCGTCTGCGAGATGCCTTCGTGGCGTTCTGGCCACAGCACGGCGAGGCGCTGCGCGGGGCGTCGGCCTACCCCGAGGCGGCGTCGCACCTCGTGCTGATGGCCTTCCTCCACCGCGTGGTGAACGGCGGCGGCCGCGTCGAGCGCGAGCTCGCCATCGGGTCGGGGCGCCTCGACCTGGGCGTGGAGGTCCACGGAGAGCGCCTCGGGGTCGAGGTGAAGACCTGGCGCGACGCCGACAAGTCGCGCGACCCGACCGTCGCGGCCCTCGGCCAGCTGGAGGAGTACCTCGCGCGCTTCGGCACCTCGCGCGGATGGCTCGTGCTCTTCGACCAGCGGAGCGGGCAGCCCGATCTGCCCGAGCGCCTGCGCGTCGAGGCGCGAGTGACGGCGAGCGGACGGGAGATCACGGTGATCCGGCTGTAGTGGGGTGCGCCGCGGCCCATTGGGGCGGCGAGGGTCGCGTTGATGAGCGGAGCGGAATCGAGCGCAGGACTACTTCGTGTCGCCCTCGATCGGCCGCTCGGGGACGTTGGGCGTCTTGCCATCGGTCGGCTTCCGCTTCCTCGGCGCGCTCATGTGCGGAACCAGCGCCCCGAGCTCACCCTGTGCGCCCTCCAGGGAGAGGAGACCTTCCAGCACGAGCGACGCGCCGTGGTACTGGCGCAGCCACGCGCCCTTCTCGGTGCCCTGCTCGGAGAGCGCGTCACGCGCCCCGTGCACCGCGCCGCGGCTGTCGGCGAGGGCCGTGGTGAGCTGCTTCTGCGCCGCGTGCAGCTTCTTCAGCCACGCCCCGTGCTCGGGGACGGACCTGTCGCTCTCCAGCGCGCTGACGACGCCGTCGAGGCTCACGCTCAGCGGGCGCAGCCCCTTCGTCAGACCGGTGCGACGCGACGGGAAGAAGGTCTCCAGGGTGCCGCTCCAGGCGTCGTCCTCGCGCTTGGCGTCGAGGTGCTTGTAGAACGCGCTCAAGGTCCGATGCGTGGACGCCACGACGGGGGAGCCGCTCTCCGACGTCGCGGTGGCGGTCGCCTTCGCCCGCCGGTGCGCCGCGAGGGCGTCCGCCATGGTCTGGTCGGCCTTCGCCTGCTCCGCGATGAGCCACGCGACGAGGGCGCGCACCGCGGGGCGGGGGTCGTCGCCGAAGCGCCGCTGGAGGTTGGCGCGCAGCTCGGGGCCGTACTTCTGGGTCTCGGAATTGTCGATGTACTTGTCCGCCATGATGAACCTCGGTCGGTAGGGCGTCTGACCTTCCGAAGGAGGTGTGCGGCACCTTCGGAGGCCCCGAGCATCGGGACCGCACATGTGTCGGGCGGCGGGGCGGCGGAGGTTTCCGGGGAGACGACCGTGGGAGAACTATTTCGGGTCGGTGTCGCCGGGGTCGAACCCGTCCTGCGGATGTCGTCGGTGACCCTTCGACTGGGGACAAGCCCTCCCCGAGATGTTGTCGGCAGGCCTTCGACCGGGTCGGAGCCCTACGGTGAGTGTCGTCGGCGTCCCTTCGACGGCGCGCTGTCCCTCACAGAGGGGTGGACGGCGACCCTTCGACCGGGTCGAATCCCTCCATCGGGTCTCGACAGCATGGCTTCTCCGATCACCAGCAGGGCGTTACGAATGAAGAATCGCGGCGTCGTTCTCAGTCTATCTCTCGCCATCGCTCCTGCCTGTGCCTCGACGGTCTCGCAGAGCGCATCCTCGCCAGACGTGGCCGACGCCGCGACCTTCGATGCTCCCGAAGTCGCTTCCGACAGCCCTTCGGTCGATCGCCCACCACCCGACGCGCCTGCCCCCTTGCCGTCGCGACTGACGATCCGGGAGCGTACGGGATACCTGAGACGCCTCAACGGCTCGGCGGTCGCCTGGGGCGACGGGTCCGGCCCGCTGGGCGGCACGCTGACCGACGGGGGCATGCCTCCCAACTCACCCCGCGCTGTGCCTACACCTGAGTCTCACCTGTTCGTCGGCCGGGACAGCGTATGCAGCCTCGACTCCGTGGGATCCCTGCGTTGCTGGGGAGAGAACGCCAATGGGCAGCTCGGCAACGGCGGGCGCGATCCGGTCTCTGCACCTGGCCGCGCCATTCTCGACGATGTCGTTGACGTCGCGGCAGGCATCAACTCCTGGTGTGCGCTTCGCCGTGACGGATCCGTCTGGTGTTGGGGCACCTACATCGAAAGCCACGACCCGGAGCCCGGTGATGTGCCGCGTAGGATCGACATGCCCACTCCACTTGTGCGGGTTTTCGGAGGAGGGGCCACTCATCACTTCAATGGCATCGACGCCGCGGGCAGGGTGTGGTGCTGGGGAGCAGAGAGTATTGCCTGTTTGGCAGATTTCCAGATTACGAGACGCGCGGTCGAGATTGCCGACGCACGGGATCCTGCCTCCATTGTCCTTGGGCGGGGGTTCTCGTGCTCGCTGTCGGCAAACGGCGATGTCCGATGTTGGGGAGAGGCACCGCTGGGGCTGATGGGCGAGAGCGGCGGCCGGCCTTCCGAGCGCCTCCTCGTCCCGACGCTCGCCCCCGACTACCGAGGTGCCGTCGCCCTGTCCGCGGGGCGCGATCATCTTTGCGCCCTGATGCCCTCAGGGCAGGTCATCTGTGGGGGCAGCCAGAGTCCCAGCGGCAAGCTCGGCTACTTCCAGCGGAGCTCGGGCCCCTATCCCCCGCTGCCGGTCCCGGGCCTCCAGGATGTCATCGAGATCGGCTCGGGCCCCAGCCACAACTGCGCCCTGACGCGCTCCGACGAGGTCTACTGCTGGGGCTCCAACCTCTTCCGCCAGCTCGGTCAGCCGTTCCCGATGATGCGCTTCGACGGCCCCGTCCGACTGCCTCAGCCGTAGCCTCAGGCCGCACGCCCGTTCTTGATCTTCACTCCCGTCTTGAGTCGTTGGAGATCCCGGTCGGTCGTCCCGCTCACCCCCCGACCATCCACGCTCCCAGCGTCGCGTCCGTCGCCTCGCTCGCCGCCACCTCGCCCACGACCTCGCCCCGCCGCAGCACCATCACCCGATCGCTGAGCGCTCGCAGCTCGTCGAGCTCCGACGACACCAGCACCACCGCCACGCCCTTCGCTCTCAGCCCCCGCAGCGCCCCGCGGATCACCTCCGCCGCCCGCAGGTCGACCCCTCTCGTGGGCTGCGCCACCAGCAGCAGCCGCGTCGCCGTCCGCAGCTCTCGCGCCATCAGCACCTTCTGCTGGTTGCCCCCCGACAGCGAGGCCAGCACCGCGTCAGGGTCCGTCGGCCGCACGTCGAAGCGCGCGATCGCCTCCCTCGCGACCTCCCTCGCCGCCGCCCCGTCGTAGCGGCCTCCCAGGGTCGCCGTCGCCACCTCGCCCAGCGCGAGGTTCTCCGCCACCGTGAGCTCCCCGAAGAGCCCGTGGCCCTCGCGGTCCTCCGGAACGAAGCCGACGCCCCGGGCGCGCCGCCCGGCCACCGTCTCTCGCGTCACGTCCTCGCTGCCCAGGGTGATCGTCCCCGCCTCGCAAGCGCGCATCCCCGAGAGCATCTCCAGCAGCGCCCGCTGCCCGTTGCCCTCGACCCCGGCCACCCCCAGCACCTCGCCCGCCCTCAGCGTCAGCGTGAACGGACCCGCTCCCCCGCCCCGCATCTCGCGCACCGACAGCGCCTCGCCGGCGGCCCCCTGCGCCTCAACAGCTTTACCCGACACGGTATGCTGCGCGTCGCCCACCACCGCCGCGACCACCGCCTCGTGGCTCGTCGCCGCGACCTCCGTGGTGAGCGCCACCTTGCCCCGGCGCAGCACGGTGATCTCGTCCGCCACCGCGAACACCTCGTCGAGCTTGTGCGTCACCAGCAGCACCGCCGCGCCCTGCGCCGCCATCGCTCGGATCGCCGCCAGCAGCTCCGTCACCTCCGCGGGGGAGAGCACCGCCGTCGGCTCGTCGAGCAGCACCACCGTCGCCCCGCGGTGCAGCACCTTCAGGATCTCCACCCGCTGCCGCTCGCCCACGCCCAGCGAGGCCACCGTGGCCGACGGGTCCACGGGCATCCCCCGCGCCTCGGCCAGCGAGCGCACCCGGGCGTCCATCGCCGCGCGGTCGAGCATCCACCCGAAGAGGCCGCGCCGTGGCTCGGCGCCCAGCACGACGTTCTCGGCGACGGTGAGCGCCTCGGCCAGCATGAAGTGCTGGTGCACCACGCCGATGCCCGCGCCCAGCGCGGCGCGCACGTCCCCGGGAGGCAGCTCGGACTCGTCGACGGTGACGCTCCCCGCGTCGGGGGCCACGAGGCCGCAGAGGCAGCGGATGAGGGTGCTCTTGCCCGCGCCGTTCTCGCCGACGAGCGCGTGCACCCGGCCGGGGGTGAGGGTGAGCGAGGCGTCGTCCAGCGAGACGCAGTCGCCGTAGGCCTTGCGCAGCCCTCGCGCCCTCAGCGAAGGCATCAGTGCGGGTCGGCGTGCGGGCGGGCCTGCGGGTCGAAGGGCGGCAGGTTGCCCAGCTCGCCGGGCGGGAGATGGATCAGGTCGAGGCGGTCTTCGTGCACCTCCGGGTGCAGCCGGTCGCGCGCCTCCTGGAGCAGCGCCGCGGTGCGCTGGGTGCGGCGGTCGCGCACCAGGAAGCCCCGGATGGTCGCCACCACGCCGGGGTCGGTGACCTCGCGGCGGAGCGCGGGGCGCGTCCCGGTGAGCACCCCGACGCCGAAGCGGTTGTTGGCCAGCGCCACGGGCTGCGCGGTGACGTCCATCTCCCGGTTGAGGGTGAACACCGCCGCGGCCAGCGCCGGGTCGACGGGCTGCCCATCGCCCGTGGGCGCGCCGCTGCGCTGGAAGTAGAACACGTCCCCGTCGCGGGCCTTGGAGGGCTCGTCGACCGAGTGCTGCCGCACCAGCTCCCGCACCCGCCGCAGGTCGCCCCGCGCCGCGCGCACGTCGGCGATGGCCCTCGCGGCGGTCTCCCGGTCGGCGGTGACGATCACCGTCGCGCGGCGGTACTCGGGCTGCTGGTAGTCCGCGAGGTGCGCCTGATAGTAGGCGGTCACCTCGCTCGCGGAGATGGACTCCGGGGTCACCGACTCGAGCACCGCGCGCTGCTCCAGCCGCTGCGACAGGATGCGACGCACCGACGCGGACACCTCGGGGTTGCGGTCGAGCCCCTGGCGCCTCGCCTCGGCGGCCAGCAGGAAGGTCGTCACCAGGTTCTCGAGGTACGCGCGCCGCTCCTCGGGGGCGAGGTAGCGCTGGCGCACGGGCCCGGGGGCCTCGTTGAGCATGTCCTCGAACTCGCCCACGGTGATGGCCTGGTCGCCCACGCGGGCCACCACCTGCGCCCGCCGTGCGGCCTCCGCGGGCGTCACCCCGGCGTCCGCCGAGGGGGCAGGGGCGGGCTGCGCCCCCGCGAGCTCAGGGGAGAGCAGGCCGACGAAGAACAGCGGGAGCAGGCGCGCAACAGGGCTTCGCATCGGTGGAGACGTCGGGTCGCATGGGCCCGCCCGGGACGTCAAGCGCCGCGCGTCCGTGGTAGCGTGCGCCCTGCGCCGATGCGATGCCCCCAGTGCCAGAGCCGCGTGACGCCCTCGATGCGCCGCTGCCTGCGGTGCGGCGCGGTGCTCCCCAAGGCGGGCGCGCAGACCATCGAGACGCTCGCCCGGCCCCCGGCCCCCTACGCCTCGGGCGACCGCGTGGTGGGGCGCTACCGCATCCTCGAGTCTCACGGGTCGGGGCCGCTGGGGACGACCTATCGGGCGCACGATCCGACCGGGCGCACCATGGCGGTGAAGGTGCTGCCCGCGGCGCTCTTCCCGGGAGACACCGAGCGGCGGGAGTTCGTCGAGCGCTACGGGGCGCTCTGCGGGAGAACGCTCCCCGGCGCGGCGCTCCCGACGGAGGTGGGCGTCGACAACGAGGTGGTCTTCGTGGCCTCGACCTGGGTGTACGGCGCGTCGCTGCGCTCGATCGTGCGGGCCTACCGCGCGGCCGACCGGCGGCTGGAGCGCGACCAGGTGCTGGGCGTGCTGCGCGGCGCCTACGAGTGCCTGAAGGCGCTTCACGCCATGACCACCCACGGGGCGGTCTACCCCGAGAACGTCTCGATCACCTCCGACGCCGTGGTGCTGCTCGACCCGGGGCTCGCCGCCTCGCTGCCGCCCAGGCGCTACGTCGAGCGCGTCGAGCGGGCGCCGGATATCTGGCCCTACATCGCCCCGGAGCTTCGCGTGGGAAAGCGCGCCAACCCGGGAGCCGACCTCTTCGCCCTCGGGGCCCTCGCCTCGGAGCTGCTCACCGGCGACCCCGCGCGCTCCTCGGCGCCGGACTTCACCGCGCCCGACCTTGGCACCGCCCTCGAAGCGGCGATGCGCGCCGCGGTCTCGAGCCAGGCGTCGCGGCGGGTGTCCGCGGTGCCCGACCTGCTTTCCGGGCTCGCGCAGATCGCGGGCGAGGCCTCGCTGCCTCCCTACGCGCCGCTGCCTTCGCCCTCGGAAATGGTCGACGCGCGCACCCGTCGGGTGGTGCTACGGGTCCCCGGGACGGGTCGTCCGTCGGCGCCGCGGTCGCCGCGGTCGCCCGGGCGCCAGCGCAAGGTCGGTTGAGCGTTCGGCGCGCGGAGTCTGCTAGTGTCGGGGATGCGTCTCCGAGAGTGCACCTGAGGTTGGTTTGAGCGTCGCCAGCGCGTGTCCGCATTGCCAGAAGCCCTTGCCCGATGGGTACATTGGAAAGGCCTGTCCCCACTGCGGCGGGGTGATCGCGGGCAAGCGGAAGCGCTCGCTTTCGGGCTTCTCCTTCCAGGCGATGCAGCCCGGGTTGACCGTCTCCTCCCGGCCGCCCCACCCGTCCCGCTCCAGCGTCCCGCCGCGCGAGGCCGCCGAAGACCGATGGGACCTCCCTGACCAGGGCGCCGAGCCGCCGCGAGAGCGGGGAGCGGTGCCTCCCGCGGCGCCCACGGGCTTTCCCGCGGTGCCAGCCCCCATGAGCGCCCGGGGAATCCGCTCGACCATGGCTGTGGGGATACAGGCCCCCCGAGACGCCGCAGCGCCCGTCGCGGCGCCCGTCGCCGCGCCCGTTCGCCCTCCCGGCGCCGACCCGTTGCGCTCGACCGCCCTCCTCGACCCCTTCGCCTGGAACCTCGACCACGCCGCCCCCGCGGAGTCCCCCGCGCCGCGGAGCAGCGTCCTCGACATCCGCACCCTGAAGCAGACCTCCCTCGGGGTCGGCGTCCGGCCCTCGCCCTTGCCCCAGGCCCCCGAGGTCCCTGCGAGGCCGTCGCCCGCCGCGGCGACCATCCGCACCACGGCCCTCGGCATCGCCCCGGTGCCCGCGGTCCCGGCGGCGCCTTCGCCCTTCGCGGTGCCCGACGACCTGCCCGAGGCCGACGCGTTCCCGCTGATCCGCAGCACCCAGCCCTCGGGCACCCCGGTGACCACCAGGCCTCCGCCCTCCCTCGATCCGGTGGCCGCCATGCAGGACGGCATCGACATCCCTTCGGCCCCGGCCCCGGCCCCGGCCCCGACCTTCGAGCTCGACGAGCACTCCGCCGACCTCGAGGAGAGCGACCCCCGTCCCTCGCTCCTCCCGGCCTACACGCCCCTGCGCGCGCCCCCCTCGCGGGCCCCCGGGCCGGTCACCCCGGTCGGCTGGGGATGGTCCATCGGAGGCGCGGCGCTGGTGCTGTCCGCCGTCATCGCGCTGCGCTCGGCCCCGCTGGCGGTCGCCCTTCGCGCAGCCGCCGGGGCGGCGTCGCTGCTCATGCTGGCGCGCTTCGGCGGCCTCGCGATGCGGGCGCTGCTGCTCCTGCTGGTCGCCCTCCCGGCGCTGGCCCTGGAGACGCTCTCCGTCCCCTCGCTCTCCCGCGCAGGCGCCGCGGTGCTCACCAGCGCGCTGGTGCTGCTGCCCTCCGGCGCGTGGATCTCCCGCGACCGCGCCCTCGTGCGTCGCGCCCTGCTGCTGGCCGGCGTCGTGCTCACGGTGGCCGCGATCTTGATGCCGGGCGGGGTCGCTCGCCCGTGGTCCTACGGCGCGATGCCGGCGTTGGTGATGGCGCTGGTGGCGATGGCGACCCCGGCGCGGTGGGTCTCGGCGGCCCTCACCGCGGCGCTGATGGCCTGGGCCGCGGCCTGCGCTGCGAGCGCTGGCGGCCCGATGCTCCCCGCGGTCGCGACGGGCCTGGCGACCGCCGCGCTGGTGCTGCTGTGCGGCCGGGCGCTGGCCGCTGTGGTGGAGAGCGACTGAGGCACTACGCGCCTGCGTCGAGGGTCACGCCCGCCAGGAAGGCCCTGCGCGCGTCCATCTCGTCGTCGGCGTAGAGCCCCTCGGCGTCGGTCAGCGTCACCGAGCGCGAGCTCCCGCTCCTCGGGTCGCGCAGCTCCAGGGAGAGCACCCCGTCCCGGCCCACGCGCAGGATCACCTCCACCGGCGACCCGTCGGCCAGGCCCTCGTCGAGCGCCACCTCGAAGCGCCCCAGCGGCGTCGCCTCGGAGAGCGTGGCCCCCTCCAGCACGTCGATGGGCAGCACCCTCGCGCCGCCCCGCTTGCGAAACACCCGCCGCCCCTCGAAGGGCACCTTCGTCAGCGCCGGCACCAGCACCGCCAGCGCCTCCCGCCGCTCCCCCGGCCTCGCCGGGTCGGCCTCCCTCGCTCGCACCCCGAGCGCGTCGGGGATCACCCCGTGGTAGTCCGCCGCGGCCTTACCCCCATCGGTAAAACAGCGCTCGGCGTAGAGCGCCGCCCCGGCCGCCACCGCGCACGCCGGGTTGAGCGGGTCGTCCGCGTCGTCGAAGATCCGCACCGCACCCGCCCCCCGCAGCGCCCTCAGCCGCGCCTGCACCGGGTAGAGCCAGCTCGACCCGCCCACGAGCAGCACCTCGTCGAGCCCCGACCACCCAAGACCCGCCCGCGAGAGCGCCTCCTCCGCGCAGTCGACCGCGCGCTCGGTGAGCTCCTCGGTCCAGCGGGCGAGCTCCCCGAGGGTCACCCGCACCACCGCCGGGGGCAGCGACGCGCCCCCCTCGGTGCGCAGCGCCAGCGTGCGGGAGGCCACCCTGGCCATGGGGTTGGCGTCGAGCGTCGCGTGCTGGTTGAGCTGTATCTTCACCCCCTCGGCCACCGAGAGCAGCGCCTCCCTCGACGCCTCGTCGACCTCGTGGAGCCCGAGGCCCGGAGCGCGCGCGGCGTCCGCGTAGCGCTCCAGGAGGCGCTCGCGCAGCAGCTCGTCCACGCCGAGGCCCCCGAGCTGCACCCCGTACGAGGCCAGCGCCTCCAGCGTCGGAGCGCCCCCGCCGCCCTCTCGACGGAGGATCGTCACGTCGAGGGTGCCTCCGCCGAAGTCGAAGACCATGAAGCGCGCGCCCCGGGAGCCGAAGCGCTGCCCCATCCCGTAGGCCCACGCCGCCGCGTCGGGCTCCGGGAGCATCGCCACGGAGGGGAGACCGGCCAGCGAGACGGACTGCGCCACCGCGCGTCGCTCCCGGTTGCGAAGCCGCTGAGGGTGCGTGACCACCACGCCGTCGATGGGGGCCAGCCCCGGGGTGCGCTCGACCCACGAGCGCAGCGCGCGCAGCACCAGGGCGCCGATGTCCGTGGAGTAGAGGTCCATCGCCCCGAGCGACCACGGGGGGCCGCCCGCGATGGAGTGGGTGACCGCCAGGTGGTTCTTGCTGCCGCGCACCAGGGCCACGCGGGGAGGAGCGCAGCCCAGGGAGGCGCAGCGGTCGCGCCAGGCGATGGGCGCGCGGCGGCCGACGATCACCGAGGGCTGCGAGGGGTCGCTCCCGTCGAGCAGCACCGTGGAGGCCAGCGTGACGCCGCCGGACTCCAGCGGGATCATCCTCGCCACGCCGCGGTGAGCGAGCGCCACGGACGCGTAGGTGGTGCCGAGGTCGATGCCGTAGAACGCCATGGGGGTGTTAGGGGGCTTCGTAGCCGCCGCGGACTCTACGCGCGACCCGCTTTCTGGTGAAACCGCCGCAGGGCGCGCCATGATCGCAAGGAAGGTCCTGGCATTCCCCGGCACGCGCAGATGAGCTCCGACGACGAGGCCTTCCTGGAGCTGGAGAGCGACGCCCCCGCGGCGCCGGACCCCACGCCGCACCTCCCCGAGGCCCTCGACGACGAGGCCTTCCTGGAGCTCGACGAGGTCGCCCAGAGCCCCCTCGCTCGGGCCGTTCGCGCGGTCAGCGACGACGACCTGCGCGCCGTGACCGCCCTCGCCGAGGACGACCGCCCCCTCCTCGACGCCCTCTACCCCGCGCAGCCCGACCTCGCGGCCCGCCCCCCCTCCGCCGCCGCCCTCGCCGAGCGCCTCGCCTTCGTGCGCGCCGCGCTCAACCAGGTCACCCGCCGGGGATCGGAGTGGCGGGCCCGCGCGGAGGTCGCCGGGTCGGCCCTCTCCCGTCGCCTCGGGGCCCTCTCCCGCCAGGGCGAGCTCTCCGCCGCCGCGCTCTCCGAGCTCATGGCCTGGCACGAGCGCGCCCTGGAAGCCCTGATCACCCGAGAGGCCGGCGACGCCCTTGCGCTGTACCCCCCGGAGCTTCGCCGCCTCGACCAGGAGGCCGCCCGCCGCGGGCTCTCCCCGGACTTCGCCCGCGCCGTCGCCGGGCGCCTCGGCGTCGCGTTACACACCGAGGTATCCCTGGCCTGGTCGCCGTGCGACGCGCTGCCCGGCGCTCCCCGCACCCTCGACGCCGCCGCCGGGGCCATCACCGAGAGCGTCGCCCACGCCGTGGTGGCCCTCCGAGACGGCGCCCTCTCGGCCTGGCTGCGCGCCAACCGCGGCGACGCGGCGCTCGTCGCGATCGCCCTGGAGTCCGAGGCCCTCGCCCGCGGACCCGACACCGACGCGGCGCTCGTCGGCGCCTGGACCCTCGCCTGGGCGATGGGACGGGAGGGCGTCGCCGTCGACGGGCTCGCGGTCACCTCTCCGGAGCTGCTCCGCACCCACCTCCGCGCGGGGCGGCTGGACGCCTCCCGGGTGCGCTCTCAGGGCAGGGCGTTGGGCGCGTGGTTTCGCCGCGAGGGCCACGGCGCGGTGGCGGCGGCGTGCGAGGCCCTGGCGCGCGACGAGGCCCACGCGGAGCAGCGGCTCTCCTGGGCGCTGGGCGAGCCGCTGAGGCTGGCGTCCAGGCCGGTGGGTGATCCGACGGCGCTGGCGAGGGAGGTGCTGCGCCGGCCCGAGGCGCGCGCCGAGGCCCTCGACCGCTGGCGCGACGGAACCCTCCTGGCATGGATGGACTCGCTCCCCCGGGCGAAGCGCGACGCCGCCTGGATCGACGAGCTCTCGGCCCCTCGCGCCCACGACTCCGACGAGGGAGCCTTCTGGCGAGGGGTCTACCGCCGTGCTCCCCGGGCCTCGCTCCGGGTCTTCGTGGAGGTGGGCGCCTCGACCCGGGCGGTGCGCTTCGAGGGCATCGGCGACCTGCGCTCGACGGCTCGCGTGGCGGCCGCCTGGGGAGCCCTGCGAGAGGCCCACGTGCGCTCCGAACTTCACGCCTGGCTGGCCCACTCGGCGCCGGGCCTGGAGCTCGATGCTCCCCCGTCCACCGCCGACGACGGGGCGCTGCTGCGGCTGCTCTGGTCCCTCGGGGCGACGGGCATGGTGCTGGCCCGCGGGCCCTCCGGGGCGGCCATCGACACCCCCGCCGACCTGGTGCTGGCCTGGCGTCGAGGACCGCTCGCCCTGGAGGCCGCGCTCTCCTCGGGCCTGGTGGGCGAGTGGCTCCGTCGCTTCTTCTCCCAGGACGGCGTCTCGGGGCTGAGCCTCGGCGACGCGATGACCCGCTGGGGCGCGGCCTTCGGCGCAGGCGTGGCGCCCTCGGGCATCGCGGCGCTGCGGTGCGCGCTGCTCTGCGGGCTCACGGTGATCCCCAGCGACCCGACCGCGAGCGGAGGCGCCGAGGGGAGGGCGCTGGTGGGCTTCGTCGGCATCGATCCGTCGAGGCGCGACGACGCGGTGTGGGCAGAGCTGCTCGACGCTCCGGGCGATCCGCTGGGGCAGGGGACGGCGCTGCTCTGGGCCGCGAGGCACGCGCCCGCCCTCGGGGTGCTCACCGCCGCGGGCGAAGGGGCCGCTCGCGAGGCGGTGCGAGAGGCGCTGCTGGCGGCAGGGCGACCGATCCCCTCGGCGCCCCTCGCGGAGACCCTCGCGGACCAGGCCGCCCAGGCCGAGCGGCGCGCCCGGCAGAGGGCGCTGCTGGAGGAGAGCGAGCGCATCGCGGCGCAGCGGGAGGCCGCCCGCTCCCAGCTGGAGCGGGAGGCCGCCAGGGTGGCCGCGGAGAGACTCTCCGCGCAGCGAGAGGCGGCGAGGGACGCCCTTCGGAGGGAGGTCGACCGGGAGGTCGCGCGCATCCAGTCGGAGCGCGAGGCGGCGCGTCGATCGCACGAGCGGGCCCTTGCGGCGCTGCAGGCCGAGCGGGCGCTGGCGGAGGCCGAGCACGCGAGGGCGATGACCGAGCTCTCGCTGTCGAAGGCGCGCTCGACCGGGGAGGCCGCGGCGGTCGACCCGGCGGCGCTCGAGGCGCGCTGGCGCGAGGCGGCGAGGCTGGCGGCGGAGGAGGAGGTCCAGCGGGCGGTGGCGCGCTCGGAGGCCGAGCTGCGAGAGGCGGCGCTGCGGGCCGCGGAGGGGGCCGCGGCGGAGGAGGTGCGTCGCGCGGCGCAGCTCGCGGCGGCCGAGCGGGCGCGGCGGGAGCGGGCCGAGGCGGAGCTGTCCGCCACGCTGGGCGACCTGCTGGCGAGGGAGGGCGCGCTGCGCGTCGAGGCGGAGCGCGCGGCGGACGAGGCGACGAGGGTGGCGCTCTCGCTGGCGGAGGGCGAGACGCAGCGGGCCGAGGCCGAGCAGCGCGCCGAGGAGGCCGCGAGGCGAGCGGAGGCCGCGAGGGCCGAGCGCGTCGCCGCGCAGTGGGCCGAGCAGCAGGCGAGGGCCGAGGAGGAGATCGAGGCGCTGGCGAGGGCCGAGCGGGAGCGCCGCGCGGAGGCGACGCGCCTCGGGCTGGAGGCCGCGAGGGAGCGCCCCGCGGCGGCGGACGAGCCCACGGTGGACGAGGCCTTCACCGAAGACCCGATCGCCGAGGCCGCGGACGACGTCGGCGAGGAGCTGCTCAGCAGCGACCGCCACGAGGTGGCCTTCGACCGCCTCGCGGTGGCCTACGAGGGCGTCGACGACGCGGCGCTCTCGGGGCTGCGAGACGCGGTGGACGCCTGGTCGCGGGCCCGGCCGAGGCACCCGCTCTCCTCGCTCGGGGCGGCGATGGTGGTCGACGCGGTGACGATGATCCCGGCCTTCGAGGCGCACGTGGCGACGCGGCTGGAGTCGCGGGCCATCGAGCGCCGGGTGGTGACCGGGAGCGACGACCAGGACGCCGTGGCGGTGGGCCCCGAGGCCTCCGCCTCGGGCGAGGACGCCATCGACGCCTGGCTGCTCGACCTCTCCCCCGTCGACACCTGGGACCGCCTCACCGTCGACGCTCCGCTCTCGCTCCGCCCCCGTCGTGAGCCGTGCCCCCGGTGCGCCGTCGACGCTCCCTCCGGGACTCCCCCCGGGCGCTTACGCTGCGAGGTATGCGACGCCGTCGGCACGGTGGTCTGCTCCCGCTGCGGCGGCTTCGGCCGCTCCCGCTGCGGCCGCTGCGGCGGCAACGGCGAGGTGCTCGTCCCCGGCGGCGGAACCCGTCGCTGCCCCGCCTGCGACGGCCGCGGCGACTCGGTCTGCGGCTGCTCCCTCGGCCGCGTGTCGTGCCGCGCCTGCGATGGGGTCGGCCACTGCCCGTGCCCCACCTGCGGCGCCGACGGCGTCGTCGAGACCCGCCCGTGGGTGTCCCAGTCGGCCCTCGGGGTGCGCGCCCGCGCGGTGGTCTCCGTGGGCCTTCCCCCGGGCCTCTCCGGGGAGGTGGGCGTCCCCGGCAGCGAGGCCGCCGCGGTGGTGCACCTCGAGGCCGACGCCATCGACCCCGCCGCCCTGGCGCGCGAGCTCCCCCACGACCACCTGGGCGCCGCGCTCGCCGACCTTCTCTCGGCGGAGACCGCCCGCGCCTCCGAGGGGCAGCGGGTGACCCGCCAGCAGGTGGTGGTCTGGCGCTACCCCGCGTGGCGGCTGCAGGTCCGGGTGAACGACGAGCCCTTCACGCTCTGGGTGCACGGCGCCCGGAGGCGGGTGTGGGCCGAGCGCTCCCCCCTCGACGCCGCCACCGAGTCGGCGGTCGCCGCGGTGCGCGCCCTCATCGCCTCCGACTCCCTCGACGCCGCCATCGACCGCCTGGTCGCCCTCGCGGAGGAGGACCCGGGCCACGCCTCCGCCCGCGACGCCGCGACGGCGCTTGGCGACGCGGTGCTGGCGATGGCCGAGCGGGGCGAGCTCTACGAGGCCCAGCGGCTGGCCGGGCGCGGCGCGGCGGTGCGCTGGCCCGACGCGGTATCGCGGCTGGTGCAGGCCGAGCGCGTGGCGGGCCGTCGGCTCCACAGGCGCTCCTCCTGGGCGCTGCTGGAGGACGCCCGCTCGGCGCTCCAGCGAGGCCTCGATGCGCGCGCGCTCGACCTGCTGGGCGAGCTCCATGTCACCGCTCCCGGCGACGCGGAGGGTGAGGCGCTGGCGGCCGAGCTCGGTCGTCGGCTCGACGCCCAGGCCGTGGCGCTGGTGTCACGGGGCGCGCTCGACGACGCGGCGGCGCTGCGCTCCCGGGCGGAGTCCTCGGGCCATCCCTCGGTGCGCTCGGCGATGGCCTCCTCGGGGCTCGCCCTCCAGCGCGCCCGCCGCCGCTCGGCGCTCCGCGTGGCGGCGACCGTGGCGGCGTCGCTGGCGCTCCTCGGGCTCCTCGCGCTGGCGCTGATGCGGTGAGTGCTTCCCTCGCGGCGTGGCGGGGGTATAGGCTGCGCGCCCGTGAGATTCCGAGGACTCTTCGCGACGCTTGGACTCCTGGGAACCCTCCTTGGCGGGGCATCGTGCCTGGGGGAGATCGACGACTACGCCCAGCAGCCCCTCGCCACGCACGTCACCGACTGGCGCGACGAGGTGATCTACCAGCTCCTGGTCGACCGCTTCGCCGACGGCGACACCGGCAACGACGTGCGCGTCGACCGCACCGCGCTCGGCCGCTACCAGGGCGGCGACTGGCTCGGGGTCATCCAGCAGCTCGACTACATCCAGCGCCTCGGGGTGACCACCCTCTGGATCTCACCCGTCGTCCGCAACGTCGACACCGACGCGGGCTTCGACGGCTACCACGGCTACTGGGCCTCCGACCTCACGCTGCCCAACCCCCACTTCGGCGACCTCGCGATGCTCCGCCGGCTGGTGCGCGAGTGCCACGCCCGTCAGATCAAGGTCATCGTCGACATCGTGACCAACCACATGGGTCAGATGTTCTTCTATGACATCAACAACAACGGCCGGCCCGACGAGTTTCTCGGGGGCAGCGGCGCCGTGTCGGGCTTCCAGAACCCGGGCGGCGCGACGAGCCCCATCTCCCGAGTCACCGAGTACGACCCCGACTACAACCTCCGCGGCCCGGTGCAGGCCTTCACCTCCCTCGGCCCGGCTGGCGACGCGCCGGTCATCTTCCTCAACATGCCCGAGATCTTCCGGGTGCCGCCGCGCTCGGACATCCTCCCTTCGCAGGCGATCCTCGCCCGCCCGGAGGGCTACCACCGCCGCGGTCGCATCACGACCTACGACAACGTCAACAGCCAGCCCGGAGAGCAGACCCTCCTCGGTGACTTCCCGGGCGGCCTGAAGGACGTCAACACCGAAGACCCGCGGGTGCGCCTCGCGATGGTCGAGGCCTACTGGCGCTGGGTCGAGCTCACGGACATCGACGGCTTCCGCATCGACACGCTCAAGCACGTCGAGCACGGGTTCTGGCAATACTTCGGGGCGCAGATCAGGCAGCGCGCGACGCGGGCGGGCAAGCAGCGCTTCTTCATGTTCGGAGAGGCCTTCGACGGCGACGACCGGCTGGTGGGCTCGTACACCAACCCCAACGAGATGGACTCGGTGTTCTACTTCCCGCAGAAGTACCGGGTCTTCGACAACATCTTCCAGTGCGGCACGGGCAACACCCGGGACATCGAGACCCTCTACACCGAGCGGCTCCGCGACTTCTCGGCGATGCCCCAGCCGCAGGGCATCGGCGTCGCCCCCACGCAGGCGCTGGTCAACTTCATGGACAACCATGACGTGTCGCGCTTCCTCTATGGAATGAACCCCACGGTGGTGGATGACATCCGCCGGGGCGACGGGCGCGACTGCTCCTCCGGTCTGGTCAATGGCAACAACCCCGCGGACGTGGAGCGCTTCCGCCCC